>Ga0247727_10002607_pt1 | contig 40938 bp, 38 predicted proteins | sample WisWelCaveWW1625_FD_202498 | JGI IMG/M metagenome (GOLD analysis project Ga0247727, IMG submission 202498) | Biofilm microbial communities from Wishing Well Cave, Virginia, United States - WW16-25 | ecosystem: Environmental > Aquatic > Deep subsurface > Groundwater > Cave microbial mat | place... | reverse complement strand
CGCCGGCCTTCCGCCCAGACAGGCAATGCGCATGGGCCCACTCCGTCCTGCACGCCGCCGTAGGGAGCATGCGCTCGGTGTCGTGTTATTTCAAGTATGAAATTTCATGGTTGAAGCTTGTCCACATCTCCAGCCGCTTCCCTTCCCTTTGCCGGCAGCCCCGATCGGTGCTTCACTGCGGGCCGTCCCACCGGAGACTGCCGCAATGCGCCTGTTCGCCGCCACGCTCGCCACCGAGACCAACACCTTCTCGCCGCTGCCGACCAGCCTCGCCTCCTACCAGGAGAGCGTCTACTTCAGGCCAGGCGAGCACCCCGACGATGCCCCGCGCATGTGCACCGCGCCGCTGTTCGTTGCCCGCCGCCGCGCCGGCCGGGACGGCTTCACGCTGATCGAGGGCAGCTGCTTTGCGGCGAGTGCGGCCGGCACCACCAACCGCGCCGACTACGAGACCATGCGCGACGAGATCCTGGGTCAGCTGCGCGCGGCCATGCCGGTCGACGGCGTCCTCCTCGGGCTGCACGGCGCCATGGTCGCCTTCGGCTACGACGACGTCGAAGGCGACCTCATCGAGCGTGCGCGCGCCATCGTCGGGGCCAAATGCGTGATCGGCGTCGAGCTCGACCCGCATTGCCACCTCACGCTGCCGCGCGTGCGCAATGCCGACGTCATCGTCATCTACAAGGAGTTCCCGCACACCGACGTGGTCGAGCGGGCGGAGGATCTGCTCGACCTCGTGCTCGCCACCCTGCGCGGCAAGATCAAGCCGGTCATGTCGCTCTACGACTGCCGCCAAATCCAGAGCTACCCAACCACGCTCCCCCTGATGCGCGCCTTCGTCGACCGTATCAAGGGTCTCGAGGGCAAGGACGGCATCCTGTCGGTCTCCATCGTCCACTGCTTCCCCTACGCCGACGTGCCGGAGCTGTCGGGCCGGGTGCTGGTGGTGGCGGATGGCGACAAGGCCAAGGCCGACGCGCTGGCAACCAGGCTCGGGCAGGAGCTCGTCTCCATGCGCGGCAAGACCATGCCCGACTTCTACGACGTCAAGGGAGGCGTGGCGGCCGCGCTGGCCTTCAACGCCGCGCCGGTGGTCATGGCCGAGCCCACAGACAACGCCGGCGGCGGCGCGCCCTCCGACAACACCAGTATCCTGCGCGAGCTGGTGGCGCGCGGCGCCGACGGCGCGGCGCTCGGGCCCATCTGGGACCCCGTCGCCGTGCGGCTCTGCTTCGACGCTGGCCTCGGCGCCACCTTCCCCTTGCGCCTCGGCGGCAAGATCGGGCCGGCCTCCGGCGCGCCGTTCGATGCCATGGCCACCGTCATCGGCCTCGCTGCGGACTGCTGGCAGAGCTTCGGCCCTACCCGGGTGCCGCTCGGCGACTGCGCGGCGGTGCGCGTCGGCGGCGTCGAGGTCGCCCTCATCACCAAGCGCACGCAGGCGCTGGGCCTCGAGCTGTTTACGAATCTAGGCATCGATCCGCGCGCCAAGAAGCTGCTGGTGGTCAAGTCCACCAACCATTTCATGGCCGCCTTCGGCCCGATCGCCAAGAAGGTGCTCTATGTCGACAGCGACGCACCGCTGGCCCGCGACTACCGCAAGGTCCCCTACACGCGGGTGCGCCGGCCGATCTGGCCGCTCGACGACAAGACCGAGCCAGGGCTGATCTACTAGGGTGGCGGTCATGAAGGCGCTATGGCGCGGCCAGGTGATTGCCGAGAGCGGCGGCACGCGCGAGGCGGGCGGCTATACCTACTTCCCGCGCGAGGAGGTCCGCATGGAGCTATTGCATGCCGTGCCCAAGACAGAGCGCGATCTCGCCTGCCCGCACGGCGTGCAGTTCTATGACCTTATCCAAGGCAGCGTGCGCAGCCCGCGTGCGGCCTGGTCCTACGAGGCGCCAAAGGCCGCCATGCAGCCGGTCGACCATTGGATCGGCTTCTGGGAGGACGTCGAGATCGTCTGATGGGCCCATCGGCGCATGCTCGGCACGCGGGCTGTTGCGGGCCATCCCGGGAGGCCGCATACTCGAAAGAGTCCGGCCTGCCTCGATGCGGGCCGCCCGATGCGGTCGAAGCCAGGAGAACCAACCCATGTTGCGGCAAGCCCACGTCTCGAGCCGGCTCGCGCTCCTGTCGGCCCTGCTCGCCACCCTTTCCGCCCCGCCGGCTGTCCAGGCCCAGGAGAAGGTGCTGCGCGCCGTCCTGCATGCCGACGTGCGCGTCCTCGATCCGATCTGGACGACCCAGACCATCGCCAACATCCACGGCATGCTGGTCTACGACACGCTGTTTGGCAACGACGCCGACATGCAGCCCAAGCCCCAGATGGTCGACAAGTACGACATCACCGAGGACAAGCTCGTCTACACCTTCACGCTGCGCGACAAGCTCAAGTTCCACGACGGCTCCCCCGTCACCACCAAGGATGTGATCGCCTCGCTCAGCCGCTGGGGCAAGAAGGATGGCGTCGGCATCCGGCTGTTCTCGTTCGTCGACAAGCTCGAGGCCGTCGACGACAAGACCTTCCGCATGACGCTCAAAAAGCCCTACGGCATGGTGCTGGAGTCGCTCGGCAAGACCAACTCGTCCGTCGCCGTCATCATGCGCGCCCAGGACGCCGCCACCGACCCGCAGCAGCAGGTGAAGGAGGCAATCGGCTCCGGCCCCTTCAAGTTCGCCAAGGACCTGTGGGTGCCGGGCAGCAAGGCGGTCTACCTCAAGAATGCCGACTACGTGCCCAGGCCCGCCAGCGAGAAGGCGCAAAGCTTCGCCGGCTCCAAGTTCGCGGGCGTCGACCGCCTCGAGCTGGTGTGGATTTCCGATCCCCAGACCGCCATGTCGGCGCTGATCAACGGCGAGATCGACTTCTACGAGAACCCCAACATCGACTTCTACCCGATTCTGGAGAAAGCGAAGGGGGTCAAGCTGATGCCGACCGGCAAGCTCGACTCCACCCACGGCATGATCCGCCTCAACCACCTGCACCCGCCCTTCAACAACGTGAAGGCGCGGCAGGCCATGTACTACCTCATCAACCAGGAGAACTTCCTGCGCGCCATCGTCGGCGACCCGAAGTACTATCGCATCTGCCACGGCCTCATCACCTGCGGCTCGCCGCTCGGCAACGACGGCGGCAGCCAGTGGTTCAAGGAGTACAATCCCAAGAAGGCGCTGCAGCTCTTGAAGGAGGCCGGATACAACGGCGAACCCATCACCGTGCTGGCCGCCACCGACCACAACACCATTGCGCCCGCCACCCAAGTGCTGATCCAGGCCATGCGCGAAGCCGGCATCAACGTCGACGCCCAGTCGATGGACTGGGGCTCGGTGGTTTCGCGCCGGGCCAAGAAGGAGCCCCCCGCCCAGGGCGGCTGGAACATCTTCGTCACCACCACCGGCGGCGTCGGCTCGTCCAATCCCGTGCTCCACACCTGGCTCGGTGCCGCCTGCGACAAGGGCCTGTTCGGCTGGCCCTGCGATGCCGAGATCGAGAAGCTGCGGAACGATTTCGCCTTTGCCCTGAAGGACGATGAGAAGATGAAGATCGCCCGCGAGCTGCAGACGCGCGCCATGGACCAGGTCGTCTACATTCCGTTCGGCCAGTGGAACGCCATGCTTGCCTATCGCGCCGACCGGCTCGACGGCGTCGTCCCCAACACCGGCCTCGTCGTGCTCTGGAACATCACCAAGAAGTAGCGATACCTGTCCCCTCTCCCCACTCTTCAGTGGGGAGAGGGTTAGGGTGAGGGGCAGAAGCTTACTCCGCTCCGCCGTGTGAGGCTGCCCCTCACCCCGACCCTCTCGTCATGGCGAAGCCATGCTCCGCATGGACGCAAGCGGGGAGAGGGGGAAAACGCGCCGCAGTGAGACGCCATGACCGCCTACATCCTCCGCCGCCTCCTCGCAACGATCCCCGTCATGGTGGTGGTGGCGGTATTCGTCTTCTTCCTGCTCAGGCTCGCCCCCGGCGATCCAGCCGCCATCATCGCCGGCGAGGATGCCACCGCCGATCAGATCGCCGCCGTGCGCGGCAAGCTCGGCCTCGACCGGCCCATCTTCGAGCAGTTCGTGGTCTGGGTCGTCGGCATGCTGCAGGGCGATTTCGGCACCTCGATCTTCTCCAACCTGCCGGTGAGCCGCCTCATCATGCAGCGGTTGGAGCCCACCGTTTCGCTGACGCTGTCGACGCTGCTGGTCGCCGTCTGTCTCGCCATCCCGCTCGGCGTGCTGGCGGCGTCGCGGGCGCGCCGCCTGGTCGACCGGCTGGTGATGGGGTTTGCCGTGATGGGCTTCGCCATGCCGGTGTTCCTCGTCGGCTACGTGCTGATCTACGTGTTCGCCGTCAGGCTCGGCTGGCTGCCGGTGCAGGGCTACCGCCCGATCGGCGAGGGCCTCTGGCCGTGGGCCGAGAGCCTGATCCTGCCGTCGCTCGCGCTCGGCATCACCTACATGGCCCTGATCGCCCGCATTACGCGCGCCTCGATGCTGGAGGTGCTGGCGCAGGACTATATCCGCACCGCCGACTCCAAGGGGCTCTCCACCAACCGCGTCCTGCTGCTGCACGCCCTCAAGAACGCCTCCGTGCCGATCGTCACCGTGATCGGCATCGGCATCGCCCTGCTGATCTCCGGCGTCGTCATCACCGAGACCGTGTTCAACATCCCGGGCCTCGGCCGGCTCACCGTCGACGCCGTGCTCAAGCGCGACTATCCGATCGTGCAGGGCCTCATCATCGTCTTCGCCGCCGCCAAGGTACTGGTCAATCTCGTGATCGACATCTCCTACGTCTTCCTCGATCCGCGCATCAGGTATTGACGCCCGTGACGCTCGCCGCCGCCGCCGATGCCGCGCTGCCCCCCATCGCCTCGCCGCTGGCCAAGGCGGCCGCCGCCGTGCGCCGCAACCCGACCATCTTCATCGGCGCCGCGCTGCTGACCGCGCTTGTCGCCATGACGCTCGCCGCTCCCTGGATCGCCGCCGACCCCTTCCGCCAGGCACCTATCAACCGCCTGCGCCCGCCGTCGGAGCCCTTCTGGTTCGGCACCGACCAGTTCGGCCGCGACGTCTTCGCCCGCACGGTGCATGGCGCCCGCGTCTCCCTCATCGTCGGGCTGTCGGTGGCCACGATCTCGAGCCTGATCGGCCTCGCCGTGGGCCTGGTGTGCGGCTACTTCAAGCGCATCGACGGCATCGTCATGCGCGTGATGGACGGCATCATGTCGATCCCGTCGATCCTGCTCGCCATCGCCCTCATCACCCTGACGCGCCCCGGTCTCGGCATCGTCATCGTCGCCATCGTCATCCCCGAGGTGCCGCGCATCGTGCGCGTCGTACGCTCCGTAGTGCTGTCGATCCGCGACCAGCCCTACATCGAGAGCGCGATCGCCGGCGGCACGCGCAATACCAAATTGCTTCTGCGCCACGTTCTGCCCAATACGCTGGCCCCGCTCATCGTGCAGGCTACCTACGTGTGCGCCTCGGCCATGCTGATCGAGGCCGGCCTCTCCTTCCTCGGCGCCGGCGTCCCGCCCGAGATCCCGAGCTGGGGCAACATCATCGCTCAGGGGCGCACCTTCTTCCAGATCGCGCCCTGGAGCATCTTCATCCCCGGCGCCTTCCTCGCCGCCACCGTGCTCGCCGTCAACATGCTGGGCGACGGCCTGCGCGACCGCCTCGACCCCCGGTTGGCGAGGCGCATGTGAACCTGCTCGAGGTGCGCGACCTCAAGACCCAGTTCTTCACCGCCGACGGCATCGTGCGCGCGGTCGACGGCATCTCCTTCGATCTCGCCGCCGGCGAGACGCTGGGCGTGGTCGGCGAGTCTGGATGCGGCAAGTCGGTCACGGCGCTGTCGATCCTGCGCCTGATCGCGCCCGAGACCGGCCGCATCGTCGCCGGCTCGATCCGCTTCGACGGTCACGATCTCACCACGCTGTCGAACGAGGAGATGCGCACCCTGCGCGGGCACAAGATCGCCATGATCTTCCAGGAACCGATGACGAGCCTCAATCCGGTGCTCACCATCGGCACCCAGATCGCCGAGAGCGTCGTGCGCCACATGGGGCTCACCTGGCATGCTGCCCGCGAGCGGGCGCGCGAGATGCTCGAGCTGGTGCGCATCGCCGAGCCGCGCCGGCGGCTGGAGGAGTATCCCCATCAGCTCTCGGGCGGCATGCGCCAGCGCGTGATGATTGCCATCGCGCTCTGCTGTAACCCCCAAGTGCTGATTGCCGACGAGCCCACCACCGCGCTCGACGTGACGATCCAGGCGCAGATCCTCGACCTGATGCTCGAGCTCAAGGAGCGGCTCGGCACCGCCATCATCCTGATCACCCACGATCTGGGCGTGGTGGCCGAGACGTGCGAGCGCGTCATCGTCATGTACGCCGGCCGCATGGTGGAGGAGGCGCCGGCGGCTTCTCTGTTCGCCCGGCCCCGCCACCCCTACACCCGCGGGCTGCTGCGAGCCCTGCCGCGCGTCGATGCCGAGGGCGAAACCGGCAGCGGCCGGCCGCGCCTGGAAGAGATCCCCGGGCTGGTGCCGGCCCTCACGCGGCCGATCGCCGGCTGCGCTTTCGGTCCGCGCTGCGGCTTTGCCGTCGAGCGCTGCCACACCCAGCCTCCCGTCCTCTCTGAGACAGCCCCCGCGCATCGGGTCGCCTGCTGGGAAGCGGGCCGGGTGGCGGAGGCGGCGGCATGAGGGCGCCCGCCAGCCTCGAGGTCGAGGGTCTCGTCAAGCACTTCCCCGCACGCGGCGGTCTGCTGGCGCGGCGGCGGGCGCCCGTCAAGGCGGTGGACGGCGTCTCCTTTGCCATCGCCCGCGGCGAGACGCTGGGGCTCGTCGGCGAGTCGGGCTGCGGCAAGACCACCGTCAGCCGCATGGTGTTGAAGCTGATCGAGCCGACCGCTGGCCGCATCCGCCTCGCCGGCACCGACGTCACGCATCTCTCCCCGACCGCCATGTGGGAGCATCGCCGCCGCGTCCAGATCGTGTTCCAGGACCCCTACTCGGCCCTCAATCCGCGCCTCACCGCCGGCACCATCGTCGGCGAGCCGCTCGAGAACTTCCGCCTCGCCACCGGCCGCGAGAAGGAAGCGCGGGTGGCCGAGCTCTTCGCCCGCGTCGGCCTAAGGCCCGAGAGCATGCGCCGCTACGCACACGAGTTCTCGGGCGGGCAGCGCCAACGGCTTGGCATCGCCAAGGCGCTCTCCGTCAATCCCGATGTCATCGTCGCCGACGAGCCGGTGTCCGCGCTCGATGTGTCGGTGCGCGCCCAGGTGCTGAACCTGATGATTGCGCTGCAGGACGAGCTGAAGCTCACCTATCTGTTCGTCAGCCACGACCTGGCCGTCGTCCGCCACGTCAGCCACCGCATCGCCGTCATGTATCTCGGCCGCATCGTCGAGCTGGCCGACAAGCACACGCTGTTTGCCACCCCGCTCCATCCCTACACCGAGGCCCTGCTGGCTGCGGCCCCCGTGCCCGATCCCGCCCGGCGCAGGATCAAGCGCGCGATCCTGCAGGGCGACGTGCCGAGCCCGGTCAATCCACCCTCCGGCTGCCACTTCCATACGCGCTGCCCCTATGTCGAGCCCGCCTGCCGCGTTACCGTCCCGCCCCTGATCGAGGTCGCCCCCGGCCATCAGGTAGCCTGCCTGAAGCGGGCGGTCGGGGGTGGAGCCGAGCCGCTCGGCCGGTTGAGCTAATGCCAAGAGAGCTGGGTATGCCCGCGCACGAAGAGCTCCTGTCCCTGTCTGCGGTGGAGATGCGCCGCCGCGTCGGCACCAAGGAGATATCCCCGGTCGAGCTGCTGGAGGCTTCGATTGCCCGCATCGAGGCGCTCAACCCCGCTGTCAACGCCGTGTGCGCCACGGACTACGCGCGTGCCCGCCGCGAGGCGAAGGTGGCCGAGACGGCAGCCCTGAAAGGCGAGGCGCTCGGGGCCCTGCACGGCCTCCCCGCCGCCATCAAGGACCTGCACGACGCGGAGGGCCTGCTCACCACGCACGGCTCGCCGCTCTATCGGGGCAACGTCGCAGCGCGCGACTGCGCCATGGTGGCGAACGTGCGGCGCGCCGGCGCCGTCGTCTTCGCCAAGACCAACGTGCCGGAGTTCGGCGCCGGCGCCAACACGCGCAATCCGGTCTGGGGCGCGACCGGCAACCCCTTCGACCCACACCTCAATGCCAGCGGCTCGTCCGGCGGCTCCGCGGCGGCGCTGGCCTGCGACATGATCCCGGTCTGCACCGGCTCCGACACCGGCGGCTCGCTGCGCACGCCCGCGGCCTATTGCGGCGTCGTGGGCATGCGCCCCTCGCCGGGCGTGGTGCCGATGGAGTTTCGGCCGCTTGGCTGGACGCCGATCTCGGTGCTCGGGCCCATGGGCCGCAGCGTGGCTGATGCGCGCCAACTGTTCGCCGCCCAGATCGGCATGAACGACGGCGAGCCGCTCGCGTTTCCGATGTCGCCGGAGCGCATCGCCGTCGGCCGGCCCTGCGACCTCGGCGGCCTCCGGGTCGCCTGGACCGAGGATTTCGGCCAGTGTCCGGTCAGCCGCGAGATCCGCGCCGTCATGCGCGGGCGCATCGGCGCCATGCGCCACCTGTTCCGCGCCTGCGACGAGGTCGTCTTCGACTTCGGCGAGGCCGACCGCTGCTTCGATGTGATCCGGGCGATGAATTTCGTCACGCGCTATGCGGCGGCCTACGCCAAGGACCCGAGCTCGCTCGGGCCCAACGTGCGCGCCAACTACGAGATGGGCGCCCGGATGACGATGGCCGAGGTGGCCTGGGCGCATGCCGAGCAGACCCGCGTCTTCCGCCGCTTCCAGGCGCACTTTCGCAACTACGACCTCGTGCTGGCGCCGACCGCCGCTGTCACGCCCTTCCCCTGGACCCAGCTCTATCTGGCCGAGCTGGAAGGCAAGCCCTTGCGCAACTACTACCACTGGCTGGCGCCGACCTATTTCATCACACTCGTCACCAACCCGGCCATCTCGATCCCCTGCGGCGTCGACCACATGGGGCTCCCCTTCGGCATCCAGGCGGTAGGCCGCTTCCGCGGTGATGCCGAGCTGCTGGACGCCGCCGAGGCGATGGAGACGGCCTTCGCAGCCATCCCCGAGCTGCGCCGCCCCCGCCCCGACACACGCAAGCTGGCAGCAGCGCCGACGTCGGCGCTCAAATCCATCGTCACCCACCCGCCCATCCTGTCGTAACGGCCATCGCCAATCCGGGAGATCCCTCATGCACGGCAAGCGCCCAACCATAGCCTCGCTCGGCGGCGTCGTCGCCGCCGCCCACCCTCTGGCCGCGCAGGCCGGCGCAGGGGCCCTGGCCGGCGGCGGCAATGCCTTCGACGCGGCCGCGGCCACGGCCGCTGCGCTCAACGTGGTGGAGCCCTTCATGTCGGGCCTCGCCGGCCTTGGCCACGCGACCTGCTACATCGCCGCCGAGAAGCGCGCGCGGGTGCTCGACTTCGTGCCGCCGGTGCCTTCCAGACTCCCGGTCGCGGGGACCTCCAGCGCGGGCCTCTATCCGTCGGCATCCCCGGCAATCTCGCCGGCTGGGCCGAGCTCGTCGGCACCCACGGCAAGCGGCCGCTGAAGGACGCCCTGCAGCCGGCCATCGCGCTGGCGCGTGACGGCTTCGCGCTGGCCGAGTTCGGCGTCTCCGAGTTCAACGAGAACATCCCGCTGCTCCAGCCCTATCCCTTTTACGAGGCGTGGGCTGCCAACTACACTGGCGGGGCACGCACAGTGTCCCTCGGCCGTATCGTCCGCCAGCCGGAGCTGGCCCGCACGCTCGAGGCGATCGCCGCCCAGGGGCCGGGTTATCTCTACGGCGGGGCGCTGGGCGAGGCGATCGTCGCGCATCTGGCCAAGCTCGGCGGCTGCCTGACGCTCGACGACCTCAGGGCCGTCAAGCCGATCTGGCGCGAGCCATTGGCGGCCGGCTACCGCGGCCTTGCGGTGCACACGCTGCCGCCGCCGTGCGAGGCCTTCCAGTTCCTGCTCGCCCTGCGCATCCTCGAGGGCTTCGATCTCGGACGGCTCCAGCACAACGGCGTCGAGCATCTCGACACGGTCTGGCGCTCGATCCGCTTGGCCGCCGGCGAGCGCATCGCCAACAACAACCCCTCCCCGACACGGCTGGCCGAGCTGCTGTCGGAGGCGAATGTCGAGCGGCTGAGGGCGCGCGTGCGCGACGGCAAGCCGATCAGCGGCCCGACCGAGCAATGGACGCCGCCGCCCGCAGGCACAGCCGTCAAGGAGGGCCACACCACCTCGTTCTCGATCGCCGACCGGGACGGCAACGTCGTGTGCCTCACGCAAAGCCTCGGCAGCCCGTTCGGTGCCGGCGTAGTCGTGCCCGGCACCGGGCTGTGCCTCAACAACTTCCTGTTCTGGGCCGACATCAATCCCAAGAGCCCCAACCGCACCAGCCCCGGCGACGTGCTGCCCGTGTGCGTGGCGCCCAGCATCTCGCTCAAGGACGGCAAGCCGGTGCTGGCGCTCGGCACGCCCGGCAGCTACGGCATCCTGCAGACGCAGGTGCAGGCGTTCGTGCAGCATCTCGATTTCGGCTTGCCCCTGCAGGAGGCGATCGAGCAGCCGCGCGCCCGGTTGTGGGACGGTCGCGCCGTCGAGCCGGAGAGCCGTATACCCGCGGCCGTGCTGGAGGCGCTGCGCGGGCGCGGCCACGACATCAAGCCGGGCGACGCCTGGACCATGCGCGTTGGCGGCATGCAAGCCGTGGCCATCGATCCGGGCTCTGGCCTGATGACGGGCGCCTGCGATCCCCGTCGCGACGGCTACGTTGCCACGGCGTAGCTTGCCCAATCCTTCTTTCCTTGGCGCGGCGTGGCGTAGTACCCCCCGCCTGTGTTAGGATCACCCCAACGAGCGCGACCGGCGATCCGTCGAGGCCGGCAATAAAGGGAGGACAACATGCTCGTTCGGGCAGCTATCGCTGCGGCCGTGCTCATGGCCGTCGCACTTTTCGCCATCGGCACTGCGTTGGCGCAGAAGCAGGGCGGCACACTCAGAATCTACCACCGCGACAACCCGCCGAGCGCCTCGCTGCACGAGGAAGCCACCGTCTCGGTCACGCTGCCCTTCATGGCCGTGTTCAACAACCTCGTGTTGTTCGACCAGACCAAGCCGCTCAACAGCCTCGAGACCATCGTGCCGGAGCTTGCCGAAAGCTGGTCGTGGGACGCAAGCAACACCAAGCTGACGTTCACGCTGAGGCAGGGCGTCAAGTGGCACGATGGCAAGCCCTTCACCGCCAAGGACGTGCAATGCACCTGGCACGCGCTGATCGGCAAAGGCGGGCAGGAGGAGCTCAACCGCAACCCCCGCAAGGTCTGGTACTACAATCTGCGGGAGGTTACGACCAACGGCGATTTCGAGGCCACGTTCCACCTGGAGCAACGCCAGCCGTCATTCGTAATGCTACTGGCCGCCGGCTTCTCGCCGGTCTATCCGTGCCACGTCTCGCAACGCGACATGCGCACGAGGCCGATCGGCACGGGACCCTTCAAGCTCGTCGAGCTGCAGCGCAACGTGGCCATCAAGTTCGTGCGCAATCCCGACTACTGGAGGAAGGGCAAGCCTTACGTCGATGCCATCGACATGCGCATCATCGACAGCCGCTCGACGCGCATCCTGGCGTTCGTGTCGGGCGAGTTCGACATGACATTCGACCGCGACATCACCGTGCCGCTGCGGCCGAGCCGGCCGGCCCCGCCGCTGCAAATGATCCCTTCGAACGGCACGTTCGCTCCCGGGATGCAAGCATTGGCTTGGTCGGATGGCGTGCCCGTCAAATAGTACCAACGCGCGTCGCCTCGTGTAGAGGCGGCAAATTGAGCCGACGCCGGCTTGACAAGTCCGCCCGTCCCGCGCTGCATCGGCGCGGTGGTCGAAAGGGAGCGGTCTGGCCCCTCGGCCTTGTCGGGGCAAGGGGCGGCAGGCGTGCGGGTTGCGGTCGACATCGGCGGGACGTTCACCGACATCGTCGTCATGGGTGACGACGGGGTGCTGCACGAGAGCAAGGTATCGACCACGCCGGTCGACCCGAGCCGCGCCGTCGTCGCCGGGCTCGAAGGCCTCCTGCGCGAGCTCGCCATTTCGGCAGCCAGCATCGAGGAGGTGCTGCACGGCACCACCGTCGGCTCCAACACTATCCTGCAACGCTCGGGCGCCAGGACCGGCCTCATCACCACCAAGGGCTTCCGCGACGTCCTGGAGATCGGCCGCATCCGCATGCCCGACATGTTCGACCTCACCTGGGACAAGCCAAAGCCGCTGGTCCCGCGCCGGCATCGCCTCGAGATCGTCGAGCGCATCGCCGCCGACGGCAGCATCGTCGAACCCCTGAACGAGGCGAGCGTGGCCACCGCCGGCGAAGAGCTCGTCGCCGCCGGCATCGAGGCGGTCGCCATCTGCCTCATCAACAGCTACCGCAATCCTGCCCACGAGCAGCGCGCCGAGGCGATTCTGCGCGCCCGTTTTCCCGGACTGCCGGTGACCGCCTCCTACGCGGTGCTGCCCGAGCGCAAGGAGTACGAGCGCACCAGCACGACGGTGGTGAATGCCTACCTGCTCGCCGCCATGCGCAGCTACCTGCAGAACCTCGAGACCGGCCTGCGCTCCATCGGCATCGCCGCGCCGATCCGGGTGATTACCTCCAACGGCGGCATGCTGGCGGCGGAGACGGCCTGCGAGAAGCCGGTGTTCGTGGTGGCCTCGGGCCCTGCCGGCGGCGTGATCGGCGCGGCACGGCTGGGCGCCGCCCGCGGCGAGCCCGACCTCATCGTCTTCGACATGGGCGGCACCACGGCCAAGGCCGTCATCATCGAGGACGGCCGGCCGAGCATGACCTCGGAATACGAGTTCCGCGACGGCATCTCCACCTCGAGCCGGTTCGTCAAGGCCGGCGGCTACATGCTGAAGGTGCCGGCCATCGATATCGCTGAGGTCGGCGCCGGCGGCGGCTCGCTCGCCGCCATGGACAAGGGCGGGCTGTTGCAGGTGGGCCCGGAGTCGGCTGGCGCGGTGCCGGGCCCCGCCTGCTACGGCCTCGGCAATGCGTGCCCGACCGTGACCGACGCCAATGTGGTGCTGGGCTACATCAACCCGCGCGCGCTTGCCGGCGGCCGCCTCGCCATCGATCGACGCCTGAGCGAGCAGGCGATCCTGGCCCACGTGGCGAGGCCCCTAGGCCTCGGCCTGGAAGACGCCGCCCACGGTATCCGCGCCGTGGCCAACGCCGCCATGTCGCGGGCGATCCGCGCCGTCACGGTCGAGCGCGGCCGCGATCCGCGCGACCTCACCCTGGTCGCCTTCGGCGGCAACGGCGGCATCCACGCCCTCGATGTCGCGCGCGACCTCGGCATCGCTCGCGTGGTGGTGCCGCCGCTCGCCGGTGTGTTCAGCGCCGTCGGCATGCTCGCCTCCGACCTCGAGCACATCGCCCTCGACACAGTCACGCGCTTCCTCGATACCCTGACGAGTGACGACCTGAAGCACATGAAGCAGCAGCTCGCCGCCGACGTGATGCGCCGTCTCGCTGCCGACGGCTTCACCGGCGCGCGCGTCGCGCTCGGCTGGGAGGCGGACCTGCGCCACGAGGGCCAGGCCACCGAGCTCACCGTCTACTACGACGGCGACGATCTCGACGAACTCGCCGCCCGCTTCGTCGCCGAGTATCTCAAGACCTACGGCTACCGCGACGAGAGCCCGATCGAGCTCGTCAAGCTGCGCGTGACGGGGCGCGGCCTGCGCGATCGCCGCCTCGACTTCAACGGGCTCGCCATCGACTCCCGCGCCGGCGCGCCCGCTGCCCGTTCGCGCGCCATCCACTTCGCCCGCGGCGCCGGCGCGATCGAGACCGAGGTGGTGGCCCGCGCGGAGCTGACAGCCTTGCCCAGACGCGGTCCGCTGGTCATCGAGGAGTTCGACGCCACCACCGTCGTTCCCCCGGACGCCCGCGCGCACCGCGACGCCATCGGCAACATCGTTCTCGACCTCGAGGCCGCCCCATGAACGTCGACCCGATCACCTTCGCCGTCATCAAGAGCGGCCTCGATTCCATCGCCGACGACATGGCCTACACGGTGGTGCGCATCGCCCGCTCGGAGATCGTCAAGGACGTGATGGATTTCTCCGCCGCGCTTTGCGCCGGCGACGGGCAGATGGTGGTACAGGCAAAAACCATCGCCCAGCACCTCGGCGCCATTCCCGAGGCAATGGCGGCGGTGCTCGAAAAATTCGAGGGCGACCTCAACGACGGCGACGCCGTCATCATGAACGACCCCTACCACGGCGGCATGCACTTGCCCGACATCTTCATGTTCATGCCGCTGTTCTACACTGGCAAGCGGCGCGCGTTCGCCGTGGTCATCTGCCACCACACCGACGTCGGCGGCCGCGTGCCGGGCTCCAATGCCTCCGACTCCACCGAGATCTACCAGGAAGGCCTGCGCATCCCGCCGCTCAAGCTCTACGACAGCGGCACGCTCAACGAGACGCTGGCAACACTTATCAAGATCAACGTGCGCGTGCCCGACCGCGTGTGGGGCGACCTCTCCGCGCAGTATGCCGCCGCCCAGGTCGGCAAGCGCGGCCTGGAGAAACTCTTCGCCCGCTATGGCGCTGACCAGGTCGAGGCCTACATGGCCGAGCTGCTCGACTACGCCGAGCGGCTGACCCGCGCCGAGATCAAACAGTGGCCCAAGGGGCGCTACGAGTTCACCGACCACATCGACAACGACGGCTTCTCCGACGCGCCGATCCCCATCAAGGCGGCCATCACCGTGCGCGAGGACGGCACGCTGCACGTCGACTACACGGGCTCCAGCTCGCAAGTGAAAGGCGCGCTCAACTCCACGCTCAGCTTCACGCGCTCGCTGACCTATCTCAGTGTGCGCTGCGTGCTGCCGAAGGATGTACCGAACAACGTCGGTTTTTTCCGCTGCATCGAGATCAAGGTGCCGGAGGCCTCCGTCCTCAACCCCGTCATGCCCGGGCCCTGCGCCGCCCGGGCGCTCACCGGCTACCGCGTGTTCGATACCATGCTGGGCGCGCTCGCCCAGATTGTGCCGGAGCGCGTGCCGGCGGCCGGCGAGGGCGGCAACAGCGTCATCTGCATCAGCGGGCTCAGGCCCAATCGCAAGCCGTTCATCATCGTCGACATGATCTGCGGCGCCTGGGGCGGCCGGCCCAACAAGGACGGGCTCGAGGCCGTCACCAACGCCTCCCAGAACCTCTCCAACATGCCGGTCGAGGTGATGGAGGCGGAGCACCCCGTGCGCGTCGAGGAATACGCCTTCGTGCCGGACAGCTGCGGCGCCGGCAAGTGGCGTGGCGGCGTGGGGCTGCGGCGCAGCTATCGCATCCTGGCGCCCGAGGCGCTGCTGCAGCTGCGCACCGACCGCGTCGTGTTCGCGCCCTACGGCCTCGCCGGTGGCCGTCCCGGAGGGTGCTCGCAGAACTTCCTCGAGATCGGCAACCGCCGCGAGCCGTTGCCGGGCAAGGTGACCATGACGGTGCCAGAGGGCGCGGTGATCGTCCACGAGCAGGCGGGTGCTGGCGGTTTCGGCGATCCCGCCACCCGCGACCCGGCGCTCGTGCGCGAGGACCTGGCCGACGGCAAGATCACGGCCGAGTTCGCGCGGCGGCACTACGGTGTCGGATAGCCGGGAGCGAGCGTCATGACCGAGCTACCCTCTGATGTGCGATGCGTCGTCATCGGCGGCGGCATTGTCGGCTGCTCGGTCGCCTATCACCTGGCCAGGCTCGGCTGGCGCGACGTCATCCTGCTGGAGCGGAAGCGGCTGACCTCCGGCACCACCTGGCACGCTGCGGGCCTCATCGGCCAGCTGCGCGGCTCGAGCACGCTCACCAAGCTCGCCAAGTATTCGGCCGCCCTGATGGGCGAACTCGAGGTCGAGACCGGCCTCTCCACCGGCTTCCGCCAGAACGGCTCGCTGTCGCTGGCGCTGGCGGCCGAGCGACTCGAGGAATTGCAGCGCCAGGCCACCATGGGCAAGGCGTTCGGCGTCGAGGCTTACATGGTGTCGCCGGCCGAGGCCCGCACCAAGCACCCGTTGATCGACATCACGGGCGTGACCGGTGGGCTCTTCATCCCGGTCAACGGTCAGGCCGACCCCGCCAACGTCTGCCAGGCGCTCGCCAAGGCCGCCCGCCAGCGCGGCGTGCGCATCTTCGAGAACGCGCGCGTCACCGGCATCCGCCATGCGGACGGCCGCGTCACCGGCGTCGACACCGCCTCGGGGCCCATCAACGCCGAGTATGTCGTCAACTGCGCCGGCCTGTGGGCGCGCGAGGTCGGCCGCATGGCCGGCGTCAACGTGCCACTGATGGCTGCCGAGCACTTTTACGTCGTTACCGACGCGAGCCCCGACATCCCGCGCAATCTCCCGGTGCTGCGCGTTCCCGACGAGTGCGCCTACGTCAAGGAGGAAGCGGGCAAGCTATTGGTCGGCTTCTTCGAGCCCAGGGGCAAGCCGCTGCCCGACGACAAGATCCCCGCCGATGCCGAGTTCCTCAACCTGCCCGACGACTGGGACCATCTCGCCCGCGAGCTGGAGCTCGCGACCGAGCGTCTACCGATCTTGAAGCGCATCGGCCTGCACACCTTCTTCAACGGCCCCGAGAGCTTTACCCCCGACGGGCGCTGGGTCCTCGGCGAGGCGCCCTCCCTGCGCAACTTCTTCGTCGCCTCCGGTTTCAACTCGATCGGCATCCAGACCGCGGGTGGGGTGGGCAAGGCCATCGCCGAATGGATGGAGGCCGGTGAGCCGACGTACGATCTTACGGCCTACGACATCCGCCGCTGTCAACCCTTCCAGGGCAACGCCACCTACTTGTCGGACCGTACCGGCGAGGCTCTGGGCCTGCACTATGCCGACCAGTTCCCCTATCGCAGCCCGGCGAGCGCGCGCGGCGTGCGCACCACACCGCTGCACGACCGCCTTGCCGCCCGCGGCGCCTGCTTCGGCGAGGCCGCCGGCTGGGAGCGCGCCGGCTGGTTTCTGCCCGAGGCGGGGCGCGCCCGGGGCGAAAAGCCCGAATACCGCTACGGCTGGGGCCGGCAGCCCTGGTTCCGGTACGCCGCCGAAGAGCATCGGGCGGTGCGCACCGGCGTCGGCCTCTTCGACCTCTCGCCATTCGGCAAGATCCGTGTCGAGGGCCGCGATGCGGAGGCGGTGCTGCAGCTCATCTGCGCCAATGACATCGCCGTGGCGCCGGGCCGCGTCGTCTACACGCCATGGCTCAACCGCAACGGCGGCATCGAGGCGGACCTCACGGTTTCCCGCCTCTCCGAGACCGCATTCCTGGTGGTCACGTCGTCAGTGACGGTGCTGCGCGATCTCGCCTGGCTCAAGCGCCACACACCCGACGGCGCCCATTGCGTGGCAACCGACATCACTGTCGGCGAGGCCTGCCTGGCCGTGATGGGACCTCGCTCGCGCGGGCTGCTGGCGCCCCTGATCAATGTGTCGCTCACGAACGATGCGTTTCCGTTCGGCACCTGGCGCAAGATCGAGATCGGCTACGCGGTCGCCCGCGCGCACCGCATTTCCTACGTCGGCGAGCTTGGCTGGGAGCTCTATGTCGCGTCCGACATGGCAGCCCACGTGTTCGATACGCTGGTGACGCGCGGCGGCGAGGCGGGCCTGAGGCTCTGCGGTACTCATGCGCTCGACAGCTGCCGCATCGAGAAAGCCTGCCGTCACTATGGCCACGACATCGCCACGACCGACCACGTGCTGGAGGCGGGCCTGGGCTTCGCCGTCAAGCTCGACAAGCCGAGGGGACGCTTCGGCGACTTCCTCGGCCGCGAGGCCGTCTTGCGGCGCCGAGAGGCGGGGCTGTCGCGCCGGCTCGTGCAATTCCTGCTCGCCGATCCTGGCCCGCTCACCTACGGCAACGAGGCAATCTTGCGCGACGGCCGCGTCGTCGGCTATCTGACCTCGGGCGCCTACGGCCACACCCTGGGCGCCGCTGTCGGCCTCGGCTACGTGGCCTGCGATCTGGGCGAGAGCGCTGTCGATCTTGTGGGTTCGGCGTACACCATCGAGGTCGCCGGCGAACCGGTCGCGGCCCGCGCCAGTCTCGCGCCGCTCTATGATCCGAGCGCTTTGCGATTGCGCGGCTGATGCCGCCAATCCCTCCCGCCGTCACTTCATGGTGCGGGGCAGGTAGAGCGCAATGTCGGGGGCGACCATGAGGATGCCCAGCAGGACCATCATGGCGGCCAGGAAGGGCAGGATACCGCGGTAGATGTCGGCCATCGGCACATCCTTGACCATGCCGGAGATGACGAAGACGTTGAGGCCGACCGGCGGCGCGATCATGCCCGCCTGGCAGACGATGACGATGATCACGCCAAACCAGACGGGGTCGTAGCCCAGCGCCTGCGTCACCGGGAACAGGATCGGCACGGTCAGCAGGATCATGGCGAGCTCGTCCATGAACGCGCCCATGATCAAGTACGCGACAATGATCATGAGCATGATGCTGGTCGGGGAAAGGCCGGAGTCGGCCAGCATCTGGCTCAGCTTCATCGGCAGCTGCGTGACGGCCAGGAAGTAGCCGAGCACCACCGCCCCGATCAGGATCACGGTGATGATGGCGACGGTCTCCGCCGTGCTGGCGAGCGAGCGCCACAGCGTGCCCCAGGTCAGCCGGCCGCGGACCAGCGCCAAGATCAGCGTGCCGAAGGCGCCGATGCCGGCGGCCTCCGTGGCAGTGAATGCCCCGCCGTACATGCCGCCGATCACCAGTGTGAACAGCGCGGCGACGGCCCACACTTCGCGCAGCGCCCTGAGGCGATCGGCAAAGCTGGCGCGCTCCTGCACGGTGGGCGCGAGCTTTGGATTGTGCCAGGTGGCGATGGCGATGGTGATGACGAACATCACCGTGAGCAGGATCCCCGGCAGGATGCCGGCCAGGAACAACTTGCCGATCGAGGTCTCGGTCAGGAAGCCGTAGATCAGGAAGATCACGCTCGGCGGAATGAGGATGCCGAGCGTGCCGCCGGCCGCCACCGAACCGGTTGCCAGCCTCGGGTCGTAGCCCATCTTGCGCATCTGCGGCAGCGCCACCGTCGTCATGGTGGCCGCGGTAGCGACGCTGGAGCCGCTGATGGCGGCAAAGCCGGCGCAGGCCGCAACCGTCGCCATGGCGAGCCCCCCGCGCCGGTGCTTGAGCCAGGTCTGCGCCGTGGCATAGAGCTCGCGGCCGATGCCGGTCTCGTTGGCGAGATGGCCCATCAGCACGAACAGCGGCACTACACTCAGCACGTAGGTGGCAACGGCGCTGTAGGGCGCCAGCGCCAGCATGTTGAGCGCCGAGTTCCAACCGTTCACCCAGGCGAAGCCGAAGAAGCCGACCGCGCCCATGGCAACGCCGATCGGCACGCCGAGGAACATCAGGCCGAGCATGGCGGCAAAGCCGATGACGCCGACGGTGGTGGTGTCCATTACGCCAACCCGATGCGCACGGAGCGGACCACGCGGCCAATCAGCGCCAGGGCGAGCAAGCCGCTGCCGACAGTCACCGCCAGATAAAACGGCCAGGTCGGCACGGTCAGGTTGGCCGAAACCTCGCCAGCCGCCCAAATGCGCGAAGAATGCACGGTGGCGCGCCAGGCGACGAAGCCCCAGAACACGATGCCGAGCAGCGCGCCTGCTGCCTCCAGGAGCGCGCGCGCGCGCTCGGGCAGAGCGCTGACGAAGAAGTCGACCGTGATGTGCCCGTTGCGCAACTCGGCCAGCGCCAGGCCGCCGAAGCTCAGGAACACCATCAGGAACTCGCTCATCTCGATGGCGCCGAGCAGCGGCTTGTTGAAGAGATACCGCCCTGCGACGTCGATCACGGTGACCGCCGCCAGCGCGGCGAGCGCGGCGATCGCCACCGCGCTTGCCGCCACCGCGGCCGCCTGGAAGACCCGTGCGAGCATGAGGAGCCGCCCAGCACTCACTGCGTCGGTGCCGGATCGTGCCGTTTCAGCAAATCCTTCAGATCGGCAAGCGCCTGCTTGGCCGGCAGGCCCTTCGCCCCCATGGTGCGCACCCACTCGTCCTCGACGGCCTTGGTCTTTTCCTTCCAGACCGCGCGCTGCGCGTCGGAGATCTTGTGGTGCTGGATGCCCGCGGCCCGGATCGCCGCCAAGCCTTCCTCCTCGGCCTTGTCCCAGGCAGCGCCGGCGAACTCCGCGCCCCAGGGGCCGCTCAGCTCGTCGATCACCTTCTTCAGCTCTGCGGAAAGCGAATTGTACTTTTCGAGGCTCATGACCGTAAATTGGCTGGCCGTGAAGATGCGCACGTCGACGACGTGCTTCGTCACCTCTGAGAGCTTGAAGGCTTTGGCCGCCTCGTAGGGCAGGATGGTGCCCTCGACCACACCGCGCTCCAGCGCGTTGTAGGTCTCCGGAACGGAGAGCGCGACCGGGACCGCGCCCAGCGCCTTGACGATCTCGGAGAGCTGTCCGCCACCGGTGCGGATGCGCACGCCGACCAAGTCATCCGGCGTGAGCGCCGCCTTCTTGGTCATGTGCAGCTGGAAAGGGGCGGGGCACTGCAGCCACAGCACCTTCACCTTGTCGTGCTCTTTCACGAGGTGCTTGAGGTAGTACTCGTGCAGCGCGCGGCTGCCGCCCTTGGCGGAATTGATCAGGAACGGCAGGTCCATGGCCGAGGTCAGCGGGAAGCGGCCGGCCGTGTAGTTGTGCGTGCCCCAGCTTATATCGACGACGCTGTTTTGCGCCATGTCCCAGTGATCGGCCGGCTTGCCGAGCACGCCACCGGGAAAGACGGTGACCTTGAGTTTGCCGCCGCTCTTCTTCTCGATCATCTCGGCCCAGGGCAGGAACACTTTCTGGTTGACGTGCGTGGGCGGGCCCCAGTGCGAAAGCTTGAGCTCGATCGGTTTGTCCTGCGCCGATGCGGGGCCGAGCAGCGAGACGAGCCCGCAGCCTGCGGCCAATGTGAAGAGCTTGAGGTATCGGTTCATCGCTTCCTCCATCCTTGCCGTGCTCGGTGGCACGATTTGCGCTTGGCCGTTGCTTCCGGCCATTGTCGGTTATTTCGTCTGCTGTCGTCTGCCTTCACCCCTTCTCGGCAGCTCCGCCCCAATCTAGTCCGCAAATCCCAGCGTGGCGCCGCCGTCGATCACCATCTGCGCCCCGGTAATGTAGCTCGCTGATGGCGAGGCGAGAAACAGCGCGAGGCCCATGATCTCTTCGGGCTCGGCCATGCGCTTGAGCGGCGTGACGCGCTCGTGGTGCCGGCGCACCGCCGCATCGTGCATGCGGCCGCCGGAGATGTTGGTCAGGAACGGCCCCGGCGCGATGGCATTGACCAGGATGTTGTAGCGGGCGAGTTCCAGCGCCGCCTGACGCACGAGATGGGCCGCGCCGGCTTTGGCCGCGAGGTAGGGCGTGCCCACCACCGCCTCGGTCTTCAGTGCCGCGATCGAGGTCGTGACGATGATGCGGCCGCCGCCCTGCGGCTTCATGTGCCGCACCGCCGCCTGGATGGTCCAGAATACGGACGTGAGGTTGCTGGTGATGTTGCCGCCCCAGCGCTCGTCGGAGAGAGCTTCCAACGCGGTGTCGGGATTGCGCTGCCCGTCCAGCTTCAAGAACCCCGGCCCGCCGCCGATGCCGGCGTTGGCGAACACGACGTCGATGCGGCCATAGGCTTTGGCCGCGGTGTCGAAGGCGGTGTTGAGCGCCGCGCGGTCGGTGACGTCGACGATGGCGCCGCGCACCTCGGCGTCGCCTGAGCCCAAGTCGGTGACGGCGGCTTGCAGGCACTCCGCGTCGCGGTCCATCAGGGTGACGCGAGCGCCGTTGGCGGCGAGCACCCGCGCGCAGGCCAAGCCGATGCCGCTCGCCGCGCCGGTGACGATGGCGGCGATCCCGCGCACATCGAAGAGCTTTTCCGCCCTCACTCGTTTCCCTCCCTTCTGGAAACAGATGTCCGAATTCCGGACTATCCATCGGGCACCAAAAGTGTCGCCCAATCTTCGGCGTGGGTCAATCACCGAGGAATGTTCACATAGCGAACTCGAATCCATATCCGCAGAGCGCGAAGCGTTGGACCGGCGCCCCGCTCGGCGCCTCATCCACGGCTCGGCGGCTCCCCTCCCTCTGTGTCGAAGGCAGCGCTGCGCGACGCACAGGGGGAGGAGGCGTTTGCTGCACGCGGGCACAACCAGGTCGCGATTCACCGCTCCTTGCGCGCCAGCAGCTGGCCGATCTTGGCGCAGGTGCGCGTGAGATCGGCGGCGAGCGGCTTGACGCGCGCCTCTGGCACGCGCGCGGAGATTGCCGACAAGCTTACCGCCAGATAAGGCGCGCTGTCCGGGTTCGGTACGGCCGCGCTAATTCCCGTGGCGCCCTCGATTAGAACCGCCTTGCTGACGCAGTAGCCGTTGCGGCGCACCTCGGCGATGTGCCGGCGCACGTAGTCGGGAGTGGCGTTGCGGTGTCGCGCCATGGCGGAGGCGGTGCGGGTGAGGATCACCTCGACCTCGCCGTCGGGCAGCGCCGCCAACATGGCGATGCCGGCGATCATCGCGCCCACTGGCCGATAGGCGCCGACCTCGATCAGCAAGGTGCGGATGGGCGAGCTGCCTTCGGCGCGGGCCATGCAGCGCACCTCGTCGCCCTGGCGCATCATCAGGTAAGCGGTCTCACCGGTGCGCTGGGCGAGGCCTTCGATGAGTGGGCGCAGGTCGGCGACATGCTCGAGGGGACTAGGCGCGGCCAGCGCGAGGCCGTGCAACGCGAGCCCCAGCCGGTAGCGGCGTGTGGCTGGCTCCTGGCGCACCAGGTCTGCAGCGGCAAGCGACCGTAGGATGCGGTGCACGGTCGGCCGGCTCAGCTGCGCGCTGTTGGTCAGGTCGGTAAGGCGGGCACCCTCGCTGCCGTAGCGGGCGACGGTCTCGAGCAGCAGGCAGGCGCGGTCGACCGTCTGCGCGCCTCCTGTGCCGCGGGGCCGGGTCCGCTCGCGGCTCACGACGCCCGCCCCAGGAGCGAGCCGCCGTCGATCACGAACTGTGCGCCGGTGACGTAGCCCGACGCCGGCGAGGCGAGGTAGAGAGCAAGCCCCTTGATCTCGTCGGTCGATGCCACGCGGCCGACAGGGAGCCCGCGTGCCCAGATCGATTCGAGGCCCGGCGAGGTGATCCGCGTCTTGAACGGCCCCGGGGCGATGGCGTTGACGCGGATGCCGTAGGCGCCAAGCTCCAGCGCCGCCTGCCGCACGAGATGCTCTGCCGCCGCCTTGGCGATCATGTAGGGCGTGCCCACCACGGCCGACGGTCTGGAGCCGGCGATCGAGGTGGTGACGATGATGCGGCCTCCGCCTTGGGCCTTCATGTGCGGCACCGCGGCGCGGATGGTGGCGAACACAGCGCCGACGTTGGTGGCGATCACGCGCTCCCACAGCTCGGACGCTATGCTCTCGATGGCGCCGGCGGGGTCGCGTGCGCCCTCGGTGGTAAGAAAGCCGGGCCCGGCCGCAATGCCGGCATTGGCGAACACCACGTCGAGCCGGCCACGGGCGGTCGCCGCCGCGGTCATGGCGCCGTCGAGCGCCGTGCGGTCGGTGACGTCGGCGACGCTGCCGCGTGCGCGGGGTCCCAGGCGCGAGAGCGCCTCGACGGCACGCTCGATCGCACCGGCGTCGGCGTCGATGATCGTCACCCGGGCGCCGTTGGCGGCCATCACCTCAGCGTACGCCAGGCCGATACCGGCCGCGCCGCCCGTGACGACCACCGAGGCACCCTCGATGTCGAAAAGCGCGCCCGTCTTTGCCTCGCGTGGATCGCATGCAGCCATTTTTTCAGTGTCCATATGTCGGAACAATTTAGCCGCAATGCGGGCGAGGGTGCAATCGCAGAACCCGAGCAAAACTGCACTCACTCTCGGAACGCCCGGATATCGGACATCGCGCTTTGACAGCCCAGTCTGCGCATCGCATCGTAGGGCTCCCAGCAGGGCGGGAGACGCGAGGCACATGAGCACGATCAGCGCTGGCCAGGCGATCGTCCGCGTCCTCGAGGCCGAGGGCGTGCAAGCCGTGTTCGGCATTCCCGGCGGGCACACGCTGCCGATCTACGACGCGCTCTACGACACGCCCGGCATCAGGCACGTCCTCGTCCGGCACGAGCAGGTCGCAGCCAGCATGGCGGCCGGCTACGCGCAGCTCACGGGCGAGCCCGGCGTGTGTTGCGCCACCGCCGGCCCCGGCGCCACCAATCTCGTCTCCGGCATCGCCGAGGCCTACATCGGCGCGCTGCCGGTCATTATCCTCGCGGGTCGCGGCTCGACCGCCACCACCCACCGTGGCGCCAGCCAGGAGATCGCCCAGGAGCAGCTGTTCCGGCCGATCACCAAGTGGGCCGTGCGCGTCGACCGCGCCGACCTCATCGTCGATGTCCTGCGCCAGGCCTTCACCGTGGCGCGCTCCGGCAAGCCGGGCCCGGTGCTCGTCGATCTGCCGCGGGACCTTCTCACCCAGCAGGTGCAGTTTCCCGCCTATCGCCCGGTCGGCAGGCCGCCGGCAACGCGCGCCGAGCCCGAGCGCCTGCGCGCGGCGGCAGCTACCCTGCTCGAGGCGCAGCGTCCGCTCGTCGTCGCCGGCGGCGGCGTCATCGCCTCGGGGGCCTGGCACGAGGTACGGCACATCGCCGAGGCGCTGCAGGCGCCTGTGCTCACCACGCTCGCCGGCCGCGGCAGCCTGCCCGACGATCACCCTCTTGCCGCCGGCGGCATCGGCCACCACCGCACCTGGCTCGGCAAGCAGCTCTTGCCCGAGGCCGACGTGGTGCTGGGGCTCGGCTGCCGCTTCGAGGAGCAGGAGACCAACTGGCGCCCGAGCTACCTCCCCGACCCGGCGGCGCGCTACATCCAGGTCGACATCGACGCCGCCGAGATCGGCCGCAGCGTCGCCCCCGCCATCGGCATTGTCGGCGACATCAGGCTGTTGCTCGAGGAGCTTCTGCAGTTCGTCGGCAGCAAGAGCCTGGTGGCGGCCGCCGCGCGGTCGCAGAAGGCCCGCCTGCAGCAGCTGGCGCGCGACAAGAAAAAGCTGGCAGCCGAGGCCGGGCGCATGGCCGCCTCCGAGCAGCGGCCCATCCATCCCCTGCGCGTAATCGGCGCGGTGCGCGATGTGTTTCCCCGCGACGCCAGCGTTGCCATCGACGTTGGCGTGCTGGCGCAAGGCATGGGCGGCGCGTTTCCCTATTTCAAGGTGTTTGAGCCGCGCTCCCTGATCGTGCCCTCGAGCTTCTACGGCATGGGCTTCTCGGCCTCGGCACTACCGGTCGCCAAGCTGGTGCATCCCCAGCGCCCCGCGGTCGGCTTCGTCGGCGACGGCTCCTTCCAGATGATCATGAACGTGCTGCCGGTGGCCGCCGAGTATCGCCTGCCGGTCACCTGGTGCGTCCTCAACGACCGGGCGCTCGGCTCGATCTGGGACGGCCAGCGCGCCGCCTACGGCAACCGCGTCATCGCCACCACCTTCGAGGTGCAGCCCGATTTCGCCGCCATCGCCCGGGCCTGCCACTGCTACGGCGAAAGGATCGAGGACCCCGCCGATGTGACACCTGCGCTGGAGCGGGCATTGGAGGCCAACGGCCGCGGCGTGCCGGCCGTGCTCGACTTCATCGTCGCCCGGGAGCGTCTGGAGGGCAGCGTGGAGTTTTTTGCCAAGCGCTGAGGGAACATCATGGCGCTCTTCAATTTCGGCCAGCCGGTCGGGTCCATCATCCAGGTGGCATACATCGTCGAGGACATCGAAAGGTCCATGCGCGAGTTCACGGCGCGCCTCAAGATCGGCCCGTGGTTCGTGTCGGGGCCCTTCGTGCCCGCCGAAGGCCTCTACCGCGGCCAGCCCACGCACATGCAGCTGACGCTCGCTGTCGGCTTTGCCGGTCACATGAGCTTCGAGCTCATCCAGCAGCATGATGAGCTGCCCTCGGTCTACCAGGAGATCATCGCCCGCCGCGGCTACGGCTTCCACCACTGGGGCATGCCGAGCGACGACCTCGATGCAGAGGTCGAGAGGTATCGCGCGCTCGGCTACGCGCCGGCATTCTCCGACCGCTCGCCGCGCGGATACCGGATCGTCTACATCGATACCGCGCGCGACCTGCCGGGCATGATCGAGCTGATGCAGCGCACGCCGGCGCTGGAAGCGCGCTACACCGAGATGTACCTCGCCTCCGTCGGCTGGGACGGCAGCGACCCCGTGCGCCGGGCGAGGTGAGGCGTGGTGCCTCCGTGCGCAAGAACAGCGCGGGCGCCGGCACGCATCGGCGCCGGCGCCCGACGATACGATCGATCAGATGCCCGCAGGCGGCCTTCAAGCCGGCTTGTCGGCCTTCTTGGCTTTCTTGGCCTTCTTCACGGCCTTCTTCGCCTTCACCGCCTTCTTGGCGCAGCGGCTGGCGTCGAGCCAGCCGAACATGTGGCAGCGCCAGCCCTTGTCGAAGTGGGCCTGGGCGCTCACCGGCATGGTGAACATCGCGGCGGCGAGCGCTATGGCGGCGAGGCTGATCTTGGTCGACATGGATGCTTCCTCAGTGGTTTCTACGGTTGGATGTGCGAATCAACAACTGGTGTGCCGATCTTGATGTCCTGTTGTTGATCTATTCTTAATACGATCAGTAATGCGGAGGTTTATTACGTCATCTGAATTGATGACTCCAAATACAGCTCTGGACAATGCTTGCACAGACTACCCTGCCGCCCTGCAGCAGCACCGATGCCCGCCCCGGTCCTGCACCGCTTGCGGTTTTGCTAGGCTCGCCGACGGTGCCGATCGATTCGTCGGCCTCGGTGCGGCCGACCCGCGCCGCCAACCAACCTTGGGGGGATCACATGCAACAGCAGCGCGCACTGGCCGCCGAGTTCATCGGCACATTCGCTCTCATGGCGTCCGTGCTCGGCGCCGCCTTCTATTCCTTCGCGGCGCCCTCGGGCGCCGCCGGCATCCTCGGCGTGGCCCTGTCGATCGGCCTCACCGTGATGGCGCTCGCCTTCTCCATCGGCCACATCTCGGGCGGGCATTTCAATCCGGCCGTGACGCTCGGCCTCGTCGCCGGCGGGCGGGTCAGCGCTAACAGCGCCGCCGGCTACATTATCGCCCAGTGCCTCGGCGCCATCGCCGCTTGCGCGCTGTTCTATGTCATCGGCCGCGCGCCGCCGACCTTCGCCGCCAACGGCTACGACTCGCTGTCGATGCTGCGCTCGGGGCTCGTCTCCGTGTTCCTGATCGAGCTGGTGCTGACCGCCGTGTTCCTGATCGTCATCATGGGCGCCACCTCCAAGCGGGCACCGGCTGGCTTCGCGCCGATCGCCATCGGCCTCACGCTGACCGCCATCCACATCATGGCGATCCCCATCTCGAATGCCTCCGTCAACCCGGCGCGCAGCCTCGGCAGCGCCGTGTTCGGCGGCTCGCTGGCGCTGAGCCAGCTGTGGGTGTTCTGGGTGGCGCCGATCCTGGGCGGCGTGGCGGGCGGCATCATCGCGCGCTGGCTGCAGGAAGAGGGACGGTCCTAAGCCGTCAGCCAGGCCCGCAGTGCGCGGTTGACGGCCTCCGGGCGCTCGAGCGTCGAGAGATGCCCGCAGTCTGGGATGATCTCGAGCTTGGCGCCCCGGATGCCGTCCGCGATTTCCCGGGCCATCTCCGGCGGGGTCAGGGCATCCTCGCGGCCGACGATGACAAGCGTCGGGCAGCGGATGGTGGCCAGGAGCGGGCGGTTGTCCGGCCGCCCCATGATGGCCGCGTGCTGGCGCACCAGGGCCTCCGCACCGATGTCGACCGCCATCTGCCGGATCATGGCCGTAAACGCCTTGTCCGCCAGCCGGTTCTTGTGAATGAGCACCGACATCAGTTCGTCCTGCACGGCGCCGGCGCCCTCGCGTGCCGCAAGGTCGTTGCGGCGCAGCCGCTGCTCCTTGCGCTCGGGAGGATGGGCGCGCGAGCCCGTGTCGAGGAGCGCAAGCCTTGTCACCCGGTCAGGCGCCTGCCGAATGATCTCGTAGGCGATGTACCCGCCCATCGACAGGCCGGCGAGCGCGAAGCGCGCCGGCGCGGCGGCGAGGATCGACCCGGCGATGCCCTCCATCGTGTCGTGGCGGGTGTGGTCGCCGATCATAATGTTGGCGATGTCGCCGAGGGCGGCCACCTGCGGGGCCCACAGCGCCTCGCTGCACAGCAGGCCAGGCACGAGCACGAGATCGGTCTTGGTGGGCATTGATGCGGTTCCTCCTGGCGGTTGGCTGCCAAGCTAGCTGGAGGAGGCCGCCATGTCGCGCCCCGTGCGCCCGGTGTGTCGCTGCCGCCCCCGCGAATGTCGCCACGAATCAGAAGGTTGCCTGCAATCATGACGCGTCGGGTATAGCCCGCGACCATTTTCCCTGCGCCTAGTGTCCTGTCTCCGAATTGCCTCATGTTTGCCGGCAAGGTGGTAGGCAATTCGGAGACAAGAGGACACAAGCAAGTTCATGGTTCTAGTGTGTTTTGTCTCCGAAATGCCGAGCTGGAGCTAGCCGGCAAGGGTGTCGGCATTTCGGAGACACCACACTAGAGGCTTGGTGTCCTTGCATTTTCGACCGAACAGTGCCACATACCCGCTTGTAACGGGCGCAGGGGATCGCTTTCATTCACTGATTTCCCCGAGCATCAGCTTTCCCGTTAGGCCCTTTGCGGCTATTCCCCCTGCGCTCAGGTTGCCGATGTCACGCCCCACCACGTTGCGTGACGGTCGGCGTGTGACGACGCACGGAGATATTTGCTTTTGCAACCCACAACGTTCGCTGAGCTCGGGCTCAGCGCGAAGGTGCAGGCCGCCATCCAGGCCGCCGGCTATACTCAGCCTACCCCCATCCAGCTGCAGGCCATTCCGGTCGCCGTGACCGGACGTGACGTGCTCGGCATTGCGCAAACCGGCACCGGCAAGACCGCCGGCTACGTGCTGCCGATGCTGGCGCGACTCGAGACCGGACGCGCGCGTGCACGCATGCCGCGCTCGCTGATCCTGGCGCCGACCCGCGAGCTTGCGGCCCAGGTCGAGCAGAGCTTCGAAAAGTATGGGATCAACCACAAGCTGACCGTGGCGCTGCTGATCGGAGGGGTCTCCCCCGACGAGCAGCTGCGCCGGCTCGACCGCGGCGTCGACGTGCTGATCGCCACGCCGGGCCGCCTGCTCGATCACTTCGGGCGCGGCAAGATCCTGCTCACCGGCGTCGAGATCCTCGTCATCGACGAGGCCGACCGCATGCTCGACATGGGTTTCATCCCCGACATCGAGCGCATCTGCAAGCTGCTTCCTCCCCGGCGCCAGACCCTCTTCTTCTCTGCCACCATGCCGTCGGAGATCCAGCGCCTGGTCGACACCTTCCTCAAGGATCCCGTGCGAATCGAGGTGACGCGGCCGGCCTCGGTCGTCAACACCATCACGCAACGCTTCCGCTACTGCCCCTCGACCGAGGACTGGGAGAAGCGCGAGGTGCTGCGCGAGCTGATCCGGGCCGAGAATGTCAAGAACGCCATCATCTTCTGCAACCGCAAGCGCGACGTGGCGATCCTGCTCAAGTCGCTGCTCAAGCACGGCTTCAATGCGGGCGCGCTGCACGGCGACATGGACCAGCTGAGCCGCACGGCGACGCTCGACGCCTTCCGCGAGGGGCGCATCTCGCTGCTGGCGGCGAGCGACGTGGCGGCACGCGGGCTCGACATTCCCGACGTCAGCCACATCTTCAACTTCGACGTGCCCTGGCAGTCCGACGACTATGTGCACCGCATCGGCCGCACCGGGCGCGCCGGCAAGGAAGGCCGCTCGCTGACCCTGGTGACGCCGGAGGATGCCAAGCAACTCAAGGACATCGAGCGCATGCTGGGCGCGGCCGTCACCTGGATCGGCGATCCGCCGAGCGCGGAAGACTTGGCCGGCGGCCGGCGGGGCCGCGGGCGCGGTCGGAGCGCACGCGGTGCCGCGTCGGCGCCCTCCCGCGATCGCGGGGATCGTGGCCGTGGCAGACCCGGCCGCAGCACGCATCTCCGCCCCGAGCGTGACCGCGCGGCCGACCGCGGCAATGGACACGCAGCTTCCGATCAACGCGAGCAACCCCCACCCGCGACGGCGCAGCCCCCCGTGGAGCGTCCGCGCCGGGATCACGCCGAGCGCAAGTCCCCAACGCCGGCGCAGCCCGAAACGGCCGCTCCACAGCCAAGGGCCGAGCGCCCGCGCCAGGACCGCGCTGAGCGCAGGCCAGAACGTCGGGACGCTGCCGAGCGTGCGCCCCACCAGAACGGCGCGTCGCAACAGCCTCGGCAAGCCAAGCCGCCGCGCCAGCCCTGGGAGCCGCGTCCGCCACGGCAGCCCGAGCGCAATCGCCAGCACGGGGAGGGCGATGGCAAGCCGGCGCCGGTCGGTCTCGGCGATCACGTTCCGGCCTTCCTGAAGAAGGTCGTGCGTAAGGCACAGTAGCCGCCTTTGCCGGATAAGCGCGGGGCCGATTAGCCCCGCCGCCACGCTCATGCCGCCGAGCCTGGATCAGTGCGGCCACGAGCGGGTGAGCATGAACACGGCCTTCTCGCCCAGCAGGTTGTGCACCGTGAGCGGGATCCAGGTGCCGAGCCGCTGGCCCCAGATGTTGAAGGCCACAGCACGCTCCACACGCGCGTTTACCAGCCGGCACAAGTCGCCAAAATCCTTGATCGTGCACAGGTGCGCGTTGGGGCTCTCGTGCCAAGCGTCGGGCAGGTTCTCCGTCACCGGCATGCGGCCGGTGAGCAGGAGCCGCGTGCGCACCTGCCAATGGCCGAAGTTGGGGAACGAGACGATGGCGCTGCGGCCGATGCGCAGGAGCTGCTCGAGCACGGCCTTGGGCTGGCGCGTGGCCTGGATGGTCAGGCTCAGTATGGCAAAGTCAAAGGCGTCGTCGGGGTAGTCCGCAAGGTCGCGATCGGCATCGCCCTGGATCACCGACAGTCCCCGCGCCACGCAGGCATTGACCCGCTCGCGGGCAACCTCGATGCCGCGCCCGTCGACATCCTTGGTATCGGCCAGCAGCTGCAGGAGCGAGCCGTCGCCGCAGCCCACGTCGAGCACACGCGAGCCGCGCGTCACCATCTCCGCGATCAGCAGGTGATCGAAGCGGGTATTGGGCTGGGCCTTGGGCGCGAGCATCAGCGCGAACCTGCCGCCGGCCGCAGCCCGCGCTTCCCGGCGGCAGCGTTGAGGAAACCACGCACGGTGGCGAACAGCTCCGGCTCGTCGAGCAGGAAGGCGTCGTGGCCCTTGTCGGATTCGATCTCGACGAAGCTGACGTTGGCGGCAACCGCGTTGAGCGCGTGCACGATCTCGCGGCTCTCCCGCGTTGGATAGAGCCAATCGCTGGTGAAGGAGACGACGCAAAAGCGCGTCCGTGTGCCCTTGAAGGCGTTGGCCAGGACGTCGCCATGCTCGGCGGCCAGATCGAAATAGTCGATGGCGCGCGTGATGTAGAGATAGCTGTTGGCGTCGAAGCGGTCGACGAAAGTCGAGCCCTGGTGGCGCAGGTAGCTCTCGACCTGGAAGTCGGCGTTGAAGGAGAAGCTCTTGGCCGCGAGGTCCTGCAGCGAGCGCCCGAACTTCTGCTGCAGCGCCTCCTCCGAGAGGTAGGTGATGTGCGCAGCCATGCGCGCCACGGCCAGGCCGTTGCGCGGCTCGCTGCCGAGCTCCAGATAGCGGCCTTGCGCCCAGTTCGGATCGGCCATCACCGCCTGCCGGCCGACCTCGTGGAAGGCGATGTTCTGCGAGGAATGCCAGGCCGCCGTCGCTATCGGCACGGCGGCGAACACGCGGTCGCCGTGGCGCGCGGTCCACTCCAACACCTGCATGCCGCCCATGGAGCCGCCGATCACGCAAAACAGCTCGTCGATGCCGAGGTGATCGATCAGCGGCACCTGCGCGTCGACCATGTCGCCGATGGTGATGACGGGGAAGTCGAGGCCCCAGGGCTTAGCTGTGTGCGGATTGATGCTGGCGGGCCCGGTGGAGCCCATGCAACCGCCGAGCACGTTGGGGCAGATCACGAAGAAGCGGTCGGTATCGATCGGCTTGCCCGGCCCCACCATGATTTCCCACCAGCCGGGCTTGCCGGTCACGGGATGGTGGCTTGCCACGTACTGGTCCATGGTCAGCGCATGCGCCACCAGGATGGCATTGGACTTGTCCGCGTTGAGCTGCCCATAGGTCTTGTAGGCGATGCGATAGGGTGAGAGGATCTTGTCACAATCGAGCCGCAGGGGGCGGTCTGCGCCGACGTCGAAGGTGTCGCTGCTGGGGGTGGTCGCCTCCAGCACGCGCGCGTCGGTCGATGCCTGAAAGTCCTGGGCGTCTGCCATGCTCATAAGCGTCGTTAGCTAGGGCACCGCCGGGGAATGTCAATGGTTTCTTTCGCATCGGTCGAACCCGGCGGGCGTCCGCAGGCCAACGGCCCGGTTTGCATCGGCGCGGCGTTTGCCGGCACAATGCCGCACGCTGCCTTCACACCTCCGGCAGCGGCGGGAGGAATCGGCCATGAGCACTGCAGATCCGAACTCGGTGATCGTCACGGGCGAGAACCCATTCATCCGTCTCAGCGCAGTGGACAGCGACGTCTACACCACCAATGCCAGCTACTGGCGCATCCTCTTCTCGCCCGGCGGGCCGGGCCACGTGCTCTATCTCAAGAGCGAGCTGACCGAGAATCGCTGGCGCATCTATTCCGACAATATCGCCATGGCGCGCTGGCTGCAGAAGACCGTGCAGGGCATGCTCAACGCCGAGTTGTTGGATACGACCATCCCTGTGCTCGATGCCGAGTTCGGCAAGGCCGGCGATCCGCGCTACTTCTGGACCGAGCGGATCTCGGCCAAGGGCGAGGAGGTGACGCTGACGTGGTACGACATCGGCGATCCGCTGCTGGTCCACACACAGCCCAACGCCGCGCCCGGCCGGCGCTACGGCGTGTGCACGGTGCTGGTGCCGGCGCTGGGCGCCCGCCTGTCGCGCAACGGCGTGGAAGCCGCCGGGCGGCCCTGGCAGCGCGAGCGGGAGGGCCGGCCGTTCAGCACCAGCGCGCTGGCGTTCTCCGAGAGCTGGACGGAGGCCCGCTGAGTGAGTGGATGCTTGCGCGCTCGCCTGGCATGCCGCGCGAACCTTGCATCGGGGGCTGACAAGCGTTCCTGGTTGATTTGGCGGCACTTATCCCCAATGTAGGAGGGGAAAGGAACCGCTGCCATGTTAGACGAGACCACCCCCAAAGGCCGCATCCTCGCGTCAGCGCTCGCCTGCGCGGCCAAGACGAGCTGGGCCGACGTGACGCTCCTCGACATCGCCGAGGCCGCGAGCCTTCCCCTGGTCGAGTTGCGCGACATCTTCAGCTCCAAGACCCAGATCATCGCCGCCCTGCTGCGCGCCGTGGACGATGCGGTCCTGAAACAGGCTGCGCCCCGCAGCGAGGGGCAGGAGAAGCGCGATCAGCTGTTCGATATCATCATGACTCGCTTCGATGTGCTGGCCCCCTATAAGTCGGCGCTGAAATCGATCCACGCCTCCGGCGCGGCCGACTTCGAGCTGGCGGGCCCGTTCCTGTCCTCGCAGCACTGGATGCTGCAGGCCGCCGGCATTGCCACCGACGGCGCCACCGGCGCGTTGCGCGTGGCGGGCCTCGGGGTCACCTACGCCTCCGTGTTCAGGGTGTGGCTCGAGGACGACGACCCCGGCCACGCTCGCACCATGGCGGCGCTCGATCGGCGCCTGCGCCGCGGCGAGCGGACGCTCGGCGGGCTCGAGCAGGTGCATGCCACGGCGTCCCGCGTTGCCGGCGCCCTGCGCGAGGGGCTGCGCGCCGCCACGCGCGGGCGGCCCAAGGCGGGCACGAGCCCCGGCCCCGATGCCGGCGCGGTATAGGAGACGGATCGCGGAAGCATCGGCGATCGAGGCCAGAAGACGATGAACGAACCGGCGACGCCACCGCCTCGCATCACCTTCGATGACTTCCTCAAGGTCGACATCCGCGCCGGCACCATCGTGGCCGCCGAGCCGCTCGCTGGCGCGAGAAAGCCCACGATCCGGCTCGAGATCGATTTCGGGCCCCAGATCGGCGTCAAGAAGAGCTCGGCGCAGATCACGGCCCACTACCGGCCCGAGGAGCTGATCGGCCGGCAGGTAGCGGCCGTCGTCAACTTCCCCCCGCGCCAGATCGGCAAGACCATGTCGGAGGTGCTCACCCTCGGCTTCCCCGACGCGGAAGGCGAGGTGGTGCTGATCGGCCCGGGCCACGCCGTGCCCAACGGCGGCCGGCTGTACTGAGCTATCCTCGGCGCCCGCATCCAAGCAGGACTTCGGTGCGCCCGGCTTGACATGGCTCATCGTCTCGCCGATGTTCAACCCATAGGTTGAATTACGGCGAGCCTGGCGATGCAAACTGCGCTGGACCAGACACTGACGGCGCTGGCCGACCCGACGCGGCGGGCCATCCTGCAGCGCCTGTCGCAGGGCGAGGCGCGCGTGACCGAGCTGGCGGAGCCCTTCGCCATGTCGCTCAACGCCGTCTCCAAGCACATCCGCGTGCTGGAGCGCGCCCAGCTGGTGCACCGGCGCCAGGCGGGGCGGGAGCACTTCCTGTCCTTCAATCCCGAGCCCCTCGACGCGGCCACGGCCTGGATCGAGGCCCAGCGCGCATTCTGGACCGCGCGGCTCGATGCCCTCGACGGCCTGCTGCGGGCCGAGGACGCTGCTGCTGCGGGGAAACCGCCATCCGAGCCGGTCCAGCGGCGCAAGAAAAAAGGAAGACGCACGTGAGCAGATTTGGCGTCGTCACCGAGCCTGGCACGGTGCGCATCGAGCGCGTGCTGCCGGGGCCCATCGAGAGGGTCTGGGCCTACCTCACGGAGCCCGAGAAGCGGGCGAAATGGCTGGCTGGCGGGCCCATGGAGCTGCGCGTCGGCGGCGCCGTGCAGCTGCGCTTTCATCACGCCGACCTGTCGGCCGAAAAGGCCGTGCCCGAGCGCTTCAAGGCCATGGACCGCGGACACACCATGCCCGGCCGCGTCACCCGCTGCCAGCCGCCGACGCTGCTGAGCTTCACCTGGGGTGACGGGCCGGCGGCCTCCGAGGTCACCTTCGAGCTGACGCCCCAGGGCAAGGACGTGCTGCTCGTCCTGACCCACCGCCGCCTCCCCGACCGCAAGGGAATGGTCAGCGTCGCCAGCGGCTGGGACACGCACGTCGGCATCCTCGAGGACGTCCTCGAGGGTCGCGAGCCGCGCCCCTTCTGGTCCACGCATGCGCGGCTGGAGCGGGAGTACGACCAGCGGCTTGCTCCTGAGCAAGCAGTTGTCGTCCGCCTCTCGCGCCGTTTCGAGGCGTCGCCCGAGCGCGTGTTCGACGCCTGGCTCGACCCGGCGATGGCCCGCAAGTTCCTGTTCGCCACCTCGACGGGCCAGATGGTGCGGGCGGAGATCGAGCCAAGGGTCGGCGGCACGTTCAACTTCACCGACCGGCGCGACGGCGAAGACATCGAGCACATCGGGACATATCTCGCGATCGACCGGCCGCGCCGGCTCGTGTTCACCTTCCACACCGAGCGGGGCTCGACCGACTTGAGTCGCGTGACCATCGAGATCGCGCCCGCGGCGGCGGGCTGCGAGCTCACGCTCACTCACGAGATGGACGTGAAATGGGCCGAGTTCAAAGATCGTACCGAGGGCGGCTGGACCATGATCCTGGATGGGCTGGCCAAGACGCTGGGCCAGACCGGCACGGCTTGAGCTCTACATCGGCACGCGCATGGTCGCGCGCAGGCCGCCCATAGAGCTGGCTCCCAGCGCAATGTCGCCGCCGTGGCTGCGGGCGATGTCGCGGGCGATGGCGAGCCCGAGCCCCGAGTTGCCGGCGTCCTGATTGCGGGCGTGGTCGAGCCGGTAGAAGGGGCGGAAGACGTTGTCACGCTCGGCTGCAGGGATACCCGGGCCGTCGTCGTCGACCTCGATGCGCAGCCAGGTGTCGTCGGCAACCGCCCTGATGACGACATAGTCGCCGAAACGGGCGGCGTTGGTGACAAGATTGGTGATGGCGCGCTTGAAGGCCTGGCGCTTGAGGGGCAGCACCAGATCGCGCCGGGGTTGGCGCATCCGGACCTCGATCGGGGTGCCCAGATACTCGGTCTCCTCCTGCACCTCCTCGAGCAGCTCGCCGACGTTGGTGGGCGCCGCCTCCTCGCCACCGTCGCCCTTGGCGAACGCGAGATAGTCCTCGAGCATGTGCTGCATCTCGTTGACGTCGTTGCGCAGGGCGATGCTCTCCGGGCTGTCGCGCAGGAGCGCCAGCTCGAGCTTGAAGCGGGTCAGCACCGTCCTGAGATCGTGGCTGACGCCGGCCAGCATGGTGGTGCGCTGCTCGACCTGGTGGCGGATGCGCTCGCGCATCTCGAGGAACGCCTGTGCCGCCTGTCGCACCTCGCGCGCGCCGCGCGGCCTGAAATCGGCTGGCACCGGCCGGCCCTTGCCGAAGGCGTCGGCGGCGTCGGCGAGCCGCAGGATCGGCCGGATCTGGTTGCGCAGGAACAGGATCGCCACGGTCAGCAGCACGACCGAGGTGCCCACCATCCACATCAGGAAGATATGCGAGTTGGAGGCGTAGGCGAGCCCGCGCAGGGCGACGAAGCGCAGGATGGCGTCGTCGAGTTTGACGCGGATTTCCACGTATCGGGCCTGGCCGACGGTATCGATCCAGAACGGGCGCTTGACGTTGGCGCGGATCTCGTCCGAAAGCGCGCGGTCGAGCAGGTCGAAGAACGGCTTGGGCTGCGCTGTCGGCAAGTTGCCGGGCGGCAGCGCGGTGAGCGACAGGCCGAAGCGGTTGCTCGCCAGCTCGGCCAGGCGCCCGTTCTCCTCATTGCGCGCGGTCTCGTCCTTGCTGCTGTTGGCCTCGTAGAGGTCGACGATCGCCGCCATGTCGCGCGCCATGCCCTCCGACAGCCGCCGCGTTACCTGGTTCCAGTGCCGCTCCATGAAGGTGAAGGCGACCACGCTCTCGAGCAGCACGATCGGGGCGATGATGATAATGAGCGCGCGCGCATAAAGGCCTTTCGGGGCCAGCTCCGCCAGTAGGCCCAAGGCCCGGCGGCGGGCCACCTCCAACGGTCGCCGGGGCTGTTCGCGCTCGGGCTTGTCCGGGTTGGCGAGCATGGCTCGGTTGCAGCGCTCTCTGCTGTGGTCGGCGGCGGCTAGTGTCCTGATCGCGAAATTCGTCGCAGTGTGCGGCGAACTCGGAACGAATTTCGCGATCCGAAGGACACTAGCAAATTAATGATTCCAGTGTGATGATCGAGAAGTCCGCTCTTGAACCTAGCCCAACGCGATGGTGCGGACTTCTCGATCATCACACTAGTCGGTGTGCAGGATATAGCCTTTGCCGCGCACCGTCTGCAGGTACACGGGGTTGGCGGGATCGGTCTCGATCTTGCGGCGCAGCCGGTTGATCTGCACGTCGATGGCGCGCTCGCTGCCGGTTGCGTCGCTGCCGGCGAGCTCGTGGCGGGCGATCGGCAGGCCCGGGCGCTGGGCAAACAGGCGCAGCAGGTCGCGCTCGCGCTCGGTCAGCTTGATGGTCTCGTCGCGGCGCTTGAGCTCGCCCCGGCCGACGTGGAAGGTGAAATCGCCCATCTTGATCTCGTCGCGCGGGCCGGACGGACCGCGGCCGCGCTTGAGGATGTTCTGCAGGCGCAGCAGCAGCTCGCGCGGCTCGAAGGGCTTGGCCACATAGTCGTCGACGCCGGCTTCGAGGCCCTCGATGCGCTCCTCTGGCTCGGCTCTAGCGGTCAGCATGCAAATTGGCACGTTGGAGATCGCCTTGAGGTCGCGGGCGAGCTCGAGCCCGCTTTCGCCCGGCATCATCACATCGAGGATGACGATGTCGAAGGCGAGGCCACGCATGGCGGCGCGCGCGGTGGCGGCGTCGGTGGCGGTGGTGACGCGAAAGCCCGCCTCGAACAGATAGCGCGCCAGCAGGTCGCGGATGGGCTGGTCGTCGTCGACGACGAGGATATGTGCCGCGTTGTCGGGAAGCGTGTCCATGCCTTCCTCGCAGGTTAGTGTGGCGTCTCGGAATTGCCGACCCGTGGTCACTTGCGGCGGGCGGCCGCGGCCTCGATCGGCTCCGGCAGCAGCGCCTCGACGCGCGCGCGCTCCTCCTGCGTCGTCATGGCGTAGAGGAACCGGGCGACGATGTCGTCGGCACCGACACCCGGGCCGGGCTCCGACTGCTCCAGCGCCTGCGCGACGCGGCGGGACTGCAGGGCATCGAGGCGTCCGGCGAGATCGCCGCCCTTGCCGGTCACGAACAGCAGCCGCTGGCGGCGGTCCTTGTCGCCGGCCTTCTGCACGATCCAGCCTTCATCCACCAGCTGCTTCAGCACGCGCGCCAGGCTCTGCTTGGTGATCTTGAGGATGTCGAGCAGGTCGGCGACGCGCAGCCCGGGATGGCGATTGACGAAGTGCAGCACGCGGTGGTGCGCGCGGCCGAGGCCGTATTCGGCGAGCACGGCATCGGCTTCGCGGGTGAAATCGCGATAGGCGAAAAACAACAGCTCGACGAAGGTGATGAGATGCGGGTCGGGGCTCGGCGCCGGCGTTCTGCCCGGCCTTTGATCAGCGCCCGCCCGGTACCTGCCCAGGAGCTGGGAATTTATGTCAGCCATGTTGACTTATTTGGCCCCGATTGTTAGTGCTGGCAAGACATTTTACGGGCTCGGGCAGGGTGCGTGACACGCAATCTGCTCGCCTCTGTAGCCCGCAAATTGGGCAATTCGCTAGCTCGAGCGCCAAGCTCGTCTGAACTGGGCCGGCCCATGGCCCCGCTGGCGTTCGACCAGGGAGGATGCACCGCATGGCCGACACAGCCCCCTACCACGATCGCGACGGCTCCATCTGGTACGACGGCAAGCTGGTGCCCTGGCGCCAGGCCAACCTGCATGTGCTGAGCCACGCCCTGCACTACGCCAGCGCCGTGTTCGAGGGGGAACGGGCCTACGGGGGGGAGATCTTCGAGCTGACCCAGCACAGCCAGCGGCTCTCCGACGGGGCCAAGACGCTTGATTTCGAGATCCCCTACAGCGTCGCCGAGATCGATCAGGCCTGCCGCGACGTGGTCAAGGCCAACAAGCTCATCGACGGCTACGTGCGCCCGATCGCCTGGCGTGGCAGCGAGATGATGGGCGTATCGGCGCAGGCGACCAAGATCCACCTGGCGGTGGCCGCCTGGGACTGGGGCTCTTACTTCCCCATGGAGCAGCGCCTCAAAGGCATCCGCATGACGATTGCCCAATACCGCCGGCCGGACCCCGTAACGGCGCCTGCCAAGACCAAGGCCGCCGGCCTCTACATGATCTGCACGCTCGAGAAGCATCGGGCCGAGCGCATGGGCTACGCCGACGCCCTAATGTACGACTGGCGCGGCCACGTCGCCGAATGCACCGGCGCCAACATCTTCTTCGTCAAGGGCGGCGCCCTGCACACGCCGACGGCCGACTGCTTCCTCGACGGCATCACGCGCCGCACCGTGATCGGCCTGGCCAAGAGGCGCGGGCTGCAGGTGGTCGAGCGGACCATCATGCCCGACGAACTCGCCACCTTCTCGGAATGCTTCATCGTCGGCACCGCGGCCGAGGTGACGCCGGTGTCCGAGATCGGTCCGCACAGGTACAAGCCGGGCAGCATCTGCGAGACCCTGATCAAGGATTACTCGGCGGCCGTGCAGCCAAAAAAGGTCGCAGCCGAGTAGCGTCCGGCGGCGGCGCAGGCTGCTTTCCACGCTGTGACGGTTAGGGCCCCAAGGGCGGCCCTGAACCGTTGCATTCGGGGCACAGATGGCGCACGCCTGTGCGTAAGCCGCCTGCCGCCGTTGCGCGCCAGCCCAATCTCCGCCAACAGTAGCGGCTGGAGAACCGCGTTGTGGGGCTGCTGCGATGCGCTACGTACGCACGTCGATTTTCGCCCTTGCCGCCTGCGGCGTCATGAGCTTCGCCGCCGAGGCGCCGGCCCAGCCGGCGGGCCTCGATGTCGGCCGCGACTGCCAGACCATCCGCACCTGCAGCTACGCGCGAGGAGGGGTCTATCGCGGCTGCCTGTCATCCTACAGCTGCCGCGTGTGCCGCTTCGTGCGCGCTTCCTGCTACGTCGATGGGTCGAGCCGCGTTTGCCAGCGGATGCGCTGCACCTGGGGCTGATGCAGCTTCATAAGTCGTTGCCAGTACGGGTTCGGACGCGGACCTGGACGCGAGCTGTTACCGTCGCGGGCAGGAACCTCGGTTGCCGCGCAGCATCGTTCATAATCGACTTGTCGCACAAGGATTGCATTATCGGTTCATGGAAGCTCGGGCCTCTTCACTTTCCGGGGTACAGGCGCAAACGCTGTCCGGCCCTTTGCCGGGCCGGCCATATGCCGTGGCCACCGGCTGGCAAGTCCTGACGTATTCAAGCTTGCCGCCGGCGAACACAGGCGCCTGGCGGGCGGACTCCATTTCACCCTTGGGGTTGCGCCGGACGAACCGTCACCCGATGGATTTGTGTTGTGGACGCGCCTTGATGCGGCCGCGGAGAAGCCTAATCTCATTCTCTTCCTGGGGGACTACATTTACGGGGACACCCTTCTCGCGGCTCTCGCCCGTCCCAGCGAGCCGGACTTAGGAGAGCGTCGCGACACGTGAGGCAAGGGAGGAGCAGCTGATGTTCACGTGCGCCGGTGAAACCGGCAAGGAGTAAGCGGTGAAAGTCCGCCACGATGAAGGTGTAGCGAACCGCATCGGCCCCGAGCCGTGCGCAGGTGTCCACGAGGGTGCCCGTGAGGG
>Ga0247727_10002606_pt1 | contig 40945 bp, 44 predicted proteins | sample WisWelCaveWW1625_FD_202498 | JGI IMG/M metagenome (GOLD analysis project Ga0247727, IMG submission 202498) | Biofilm microbial communities from Wishing Well Cave, Virginia, United States - WW16-25 | ecosystem: Environmental > Aquatic > Deep subsurface > Groundwater > Cave microbial mat | place... | reverse complement strand
ATTTTGAAGTTATTATTTCCATACAGATCATCCTCCGTCAATAACTTGTTTGCAAAATACAATTTACTGACGAGGTGATCTATTTAATTCCTTCTATTTTTGATTAGGGTTTCATATTAGCCTTTAAAAAACAAAGGTTTATATATTATTCTTTCGCTAATGCAATGTACTTTATGATAATTTAGCCATAAATGAGGTGATTTCATGGCAAAACAAACAGCGGATAAAACAGGAACATATATTCTTAGCATCGTCGGTATAGTTGCTGCAGTAGGAGTCTTCACTCTGTTTTTAGGAGGAAGTTCAAGCGGAGATTCTATCTCAGGCGCTGCGATTCAGACTGGTGAATACCAAGCGGAAACAACAACATATACTAAATGGACAACATGCATTGATGTCCTCAACGGCAAAGGAATTAAACTTGGGAATAGAGAAGGCGGAACGCTGGTCAAAGAAGATGTTTGCACAGGTCAACAGGATAATAAAATGTTGACGTATGTTGTCTGCGCAGAAGACGTTGATGGTGGCTACACGTACAAATACAGCAACCCTGTTCAGTGCGGCGTTGGTAAAGAATGCATTGATGGTGCATGTGTTTAATTTATTTTTTTACTTTATTTTTTAGACTGATTTTCTGAAATAATTCGTTCTATTAAATAATAAAGATTAGGGATTCTGTAGGACTGTAAGGCGATTCATACATGTATAAGGCGAATAAAGAAGAGTGAGCGAGAACGAGAGGAGAAAAGCAAAGAGAAAAAATGTTCAATAGTCCATCAAACTAATCTGTCCTTTTCTCTTGTTTTCTTTTACAGGAATTTTTTCTACTGTAATTCCTACTTGCTTTTTCACAGAAACTGCGATCTTCGGACCAAGTAATTGCGTCAGTGTGGTCATGTCCACGTCTTTCACTGCGCCCAAATCTTTGATCTTATTATCATACATTTTTCTTGCTCTTACTCTCCCAATGCCTTCGAGACGAAGCAACGCAAATAATTCTTCTTTGACTCCTTCTTGTACTCTGAAGCGTAATTTCTGGAACTCTTTTTCCAATTCATGATGCTGCAAAAGTTTCGCAAGCTCGACACAAGCATACAACGACCAATCCCCGCGATCTTTTTTTGCGTGCAACTCTCCTGGACGAACTTCGAATTGTCTTAAGAGTTCTTCTTCCCCAAACTCATTAATCCATGCTTCAAAGAATTTTGCTGTTTTGATACTCTTGAGGAATTCATCATACTCAGGATCATACATGTGCGGTTCATTGACAAGTAATTCTGACGCATTTTTGACGAGCACACTTTCCACTTCTTCATACTCTTTTGTCTTGACTGTCAGAAGAGGTCGCATTTCTAATTGCGTGGAGATCAAATGCAATAATGTAAATGGTGATGTTCCTTTAGTTTTTGCTCGCTTCATGCCGCAAATGAGATTATACGCAGTCATTGGATCAAGATAAAGTTCTGCAACTCGTTTGCCTACCACTGTTGCTTTGTACGCTTCTGTGTCATAATCCGCAGCAGTGTTGAATTCATTTTGATTTGTTTCTATGAAATTATACTCGACTAGAAGCTTCAGCATTTTGTTGATAATTTTTTCCAAGCGCTGCATATCTTTGTACTGATACGCCCAAAATGTTTTGCTGAAAAAAGAAAGAATCTGTTCTTTTGTTCTGACATATTCTGTCGCGACGAGGCTGAGAAGATAGGTTCTCAACACTGGTTCTACTGCGAGTTTTGAGTAAATGTCTTCTACTTCTCCTGTCACAAATTCTTCATAGATGTTTTCTTTTTCTGCTTCTGTTTTCGCAATCGTAATTGCTTCTCCTCGCGTATCTTTTCCTGGCCTTCCTGCCCTGCCTGCCATTTGCTGATACTCGAGAACAGAAATTGATGTTGAACCCCAATTTTTTGAGAATCTCCTGAGGTCGCGGATTATTGCGCGATATGCAGGAAGGTCTACTCCCATTGAGTTATGAACTATAAATCCTTCTGCGACAAATAAGTGATCATTTTGAGGCACTGAAGGCAACACAACATCATAAACTTCTTTCTCAACACTCTTCTGTTCTACTTTGCGAACAATATCCCAGAAAATGTCTCCTTCAAAATCAGAAGCTCTCCAACCTTTCTTGATAATCCAACTCAGCTCTTCATTACACAAAGGACAATTTCTTATTCTGAAAAACTCAACAATATCTTTTTCTTTTGATAAAATGTGTTCATACACCCACTGACCTATTTTGTTTAGAGACCAGTACCATTCTGTCGTAGATTGACTCCCTTTTCTCTGTTTGTTTATTAACTCATAATGATGATTTAGACGCAGATCTTTTTTTCTTCCTACAAACCCAAGCTTTTTTTCAATTTCCCTTGAACCAAGTTCTCTTTCTTTTGCAAGGAGCATTATGATTCTTTTCTTTTCATATCCCCATTTTTTATGGTCTCTGCTCCTTCCTGAAAAGAGGTCACGATGCACCTTGTAATTGCAGTTATTGCAAGACACATAATGAAGATTTGAACCTAGTTTTGAAACTTTCTCTAATAATACATCTTGCTTCCTTTTTACAGAAAAACCAATAGAGCGATAAAAATCAATTATACTTTTTTTGTGTGTAATGGTGAGCTCAAAATGAGGCTTTGTCTCGTACTCTTTTTCATATATCTTCATTGTACCTGCACGCCTTTCTCTTATATGACAGATAATCCCAAAACGTAAAAGAAGCTTTTGTATTTGTTTCACCAATGTCTTAGAAATATTAGAAAACCCCACTCCTCCTGCATTTTTTTGCACCCATCCATCAGTATCGAACAATCCACTTAATAGCCTGGATATTGCATCTAAAGGCATAGCCATTATCTTTTCAGAAATATGCTTATTTTCTCCTTTTTCTATACCAACCCTTACTAAAAATTCCCTAAACCACTTATTTTTTCCTAAAATTAGTTGTGGAACACCATGCGCACTCTTTTGCCGTCTATAACTGATGTTTAATATCCTACATGTTTCTTCTACTCTCAAAAATATTTCTTCATCTCTTCCGACAATACAAGGAGAACCTTTGTACCAGACATTTTTCTCAAGAATTTCTGCACCGGAATAACCGTCTCCAAGCATAGCACCTATAAAATATAGAATTTCACTGTCAAACTCTTGATTATTTATAGGAAGAGTATTATCTATTACACATTCAGTCAAGGACGGCTTTGTTGATGACGAAATGGAGATTTTTCCAACTGTTGCTATTTTATCTCCTTTCTTGACATTTTTTGCCGCAACAAGAATTTTTTTGTTTTTTCTTTTTAGAAACATCTTATGGTTAGGAGTTACTTTTATAGAATAACCTGAAACTGATGATATCTCAATAAGAGGTTTATCATTTCCAAGTTTTTGAATCAAATCAGGAGACATCTTAATTAGATTGCTTCCACTCAACACAAATAGAGAGTTATTTGCATTACATAATGATACAGGAATTTCTTTACAATCATCCCAGATTTTCGTATCTCCCGATAAACAGAGCGTTGGCGTACACGCGATGCACTTGATTATACCTGTTCTGAACGCATTTTCTATCGCTGTCTTTTGTTTCTGGACAAGACCTGCGTGATGAAACGCGATACCATATTTGATACATGCTGCTTCGCGCTCACATTGTTTTGTTGGTTTTGTGAGCGCATCGAGAATTTCTTCTGCAAGACGTTCACAATCTTGATGTTTTGACATATTTTGCTTTTTAATTTGGATCGCAATCATTTCTGCTGTTTTTTCTGCGCTGCTTTTGCTGCTGACAAAAACCAGAACTTGTTTGTTTTTTTCTATTGTGTCCATGACAATGTTTGTTGTTGCACTGTCTGTGTATTCTTTGATTTGGGTGAGGTCTGGCATACAGAAAGAAAAAAAGAAAGAAGTTAAAAGGGTTGTGGTTTGCCGCTTTTAAGACTGCGCAAGGAAATATGTCCTGATTTCATGTGGATATTCTTTTCCACCAAAAGGAATGTAATTCTTTACCCGCTCCATCACAAGCACTGTACTTGTGCCTTCCATGCAACCTGCTTTTTGAAGTGTCATGCCTAAGATGTTTGATGCGTTGGCATACTCTAAATCCACTTCAAATGGTTTAAAGATATGCTCTCGCTTTGGATGGACAAACACCCGTGACGTTTCAAGAACATCAGCAATTTCATCACGCAACGCTGCGCTTTCTACAAGATCTTTTGCATTGCATCCATACGTTCTTGGAACAGAAACACCAATTCTTGAAAGTTCTTCTCTTTTATCTTGAAGAATTCCCATAATTGCTGCTCTATCTTCTGTAAGCGCAGTTACTTCTGGTGTTGGTACGCCCACTGTTCCGCCATACAAACGGAGAGTAAAATCTGCAGAGCTATTTTCTCGCACAGTATATCCACGCTCTCTCAGATTCTCTCGCATTGCTTGAATCTCCATGTTATAGAGTCTATTCTTTCTACAGAGCGCGTCATCATAACTGATTCCCACTGTTTTGGAAGTTGTTCTTTGTCCAATGACATCTGCAAGCGCATCGTAGAATTCTTTTGTTCCTTCTACACCTACCTGATGCTGGATTCCCATCCCAATTGCCTGCTCATGGACGTCTGCACCAAGATAGGTACGATCTCCCGCAAGGAAAAAGTCAAGACTGAAGAAAATCGCGTCTCGGGGTTTTTGCAGTCGCTGTTGTAGCGCACTGAAAACAAGCTGCCCTGCCTGCTCCATTTGCTGCTTTACTTCATTAGGAAGAGAGATTGCGCTTCCATACACCAAACCGTGGATTGGATATTTTTGTTTGACATCTCTTTTCTGCGAAATCCCCAATTCTTTAAAGCTGTCAATCAATGCGAAGAAATTGTCCATGACTGCTTTTCCTCTTGCTGCTTCGTATGCCTGCATTCTCTCTTCCAGATTTTTCCGCACATCAGATGTCTCAGAGAGAAGCGGCTCATCCAAAAGACCACTTTGCAGCGCAAGGGCTTCATAGAACACATGATAACTTTCTTCTAATGATGCATAACTCAATTTGGGTTGATCCCTGAATTGTACTGCATGAACTGCAGTTGTTCTTCTTGTTGCATCTGCTTTTGCAGCTGAAAGCACCTGTCTGTAGAGCTGCGTTATCGTCTCTAAACGCCTATTTGAAAATTTTCTTCTGAAAAATTCTTCAGGAGTATCGCTTGGCTTTGCTCCATAATTTGCGTCTCTTTCAATGTATGCACCAACAAAATTTGGAGGGAAGATGTCTGGGCAAATATCAAGGAATTCATCTCTGAAAAAAATATCTGCCAGTGATTTTTGTTGTTGCACGCATGTTGCAACCTCGTCTATCGTTGCCCTGTCAATTCTTGACCTTCTTACTACTGCGGAAACAAGTTTGTATTTCTGTTCTTGTACACCAGGCGCAACCACCTGTGTTTCTTAGTCCTATATTTCTTTCTCCAGTTGTGTTTTCTATCATTTTCCTTACCTCCGCATCATTTGATGCATGCGTTAAGATCCCTCTTTTTGTTTTTATCTCTTGTGTCACAAAACACAACATTTATTAAGAAACGTCACTTTCTTCACTAAAATGTCACAAATAGAACAAGACTTCAGGCAATTGCTTGCTGCAAAACCAGAAATTGAAAAGTGCTATGTAGAAGGACTTGTGAATAGAAGGGCACTTGCTCGCTATCTCATCACTAAAGGAATTGCGCAGAAAAATCAGATGGACGCAATAGTTGCTATGCTGCGAAGATATGAGTTTTCTGAAGATCGAAAAAATCAAAAGGATTGTCAAGAACTTTTCAAGCACACGCGGATCACTGTGAAAGATAAGATTGCAATTCTTGATTACAAAAAAGACAAAACATTGATGCAGAAATTGCAGAAAATTATAAGTCATACGGATTATGATAAAGGAGAAACATTGAAAATAGTTATAGGTTCTCAGAATATTACTGTCTTTATTGATCAGAAAAAACTTGAACAGCTAAAAGAGTTTCTTGATGATTATACACTGACACAAGCAGAAAAGAATATGTCCGAGATTAGCATTATTTTCCCTGAGCAAACAAAAAAAGTTAGAGGAACTCTTTCTTTACTCACAAAAGAATTTGTTTTAAATGATATCACCATCACAGAATGTCTCACCGCAAGCTCAGAGCTTCTTATTTATCTGAAAGAAGAATATGTGTTAAAAGCATATGAACTTCTGAGAAGATTGCAAAAGGGTTAACTGATTAGACTTATCCAATCACAAACGCTGTTGTTAATCCAGAATCACTCTCTCCGATAACACTGTTTGAAGAACTAACATCGCCAGGATCATATTTTATTTTAATCTTTACTGTAGAAGGTTCACTGCTTAAGGTAAGAAGAAGATCATCCAACTGTTGCTGCTGCAACGATGTTAAGATGCCATCAATCTCTTTTTCAATTTTCCAAAGATCATTATCCATTTTAGATACTGTAAGCTCTATTTCCGCATCTGTGCCTTCTGCACGAAGCTGTTCATAAAGAATATTAATTCTCTGCATTTGTTCTCCAGTCACATCACCATCTATTTTCACTTTGCTTGATGCTGTTGTGTCTGTCACAATTGTGGAAACTGCTTCCACAACATCAGCTGCTTTTTCGGCGCTTTCTGATACATCAACCTTTTCTGTGATTGTTTCTGCGATTGAACCTGCGATCTCCCCTGCCTGTGTATCTGAAACTGCATCAACTGTTTTAGTGACCGAATCTGAAACTGCAGAAGGAATGGTTTCTGTGATTGCAGCCACTGCACCTGTTACCCCTTCTGCGATCTCTACACTCTCCGAAGATCCTGTTTTCCAATTTTGTTCAAGGGTTGCAATTTCTACATCTGTTAAGCCACTTGCTTTGAGCTTGAGAATAATTGCCGCTTTCTTTATCTCTGCTTCATCAACTAATTTCTGTGTGTTTGCATCTTCTTTCTCCATAAATTCTGCAAAAAGCGTTTTTTGCTCATCATTGACCTCTTCTGTGGAGATTGCGGATGTTATTGCTTCAACATCTGTTATGTATGTCTGGATATCTGCTTCGATTGTAAGGATTTCTTCAAACTCTTTTTCCGTATTCTTTTTTTCAAGATCAATGATTGTTTCTGTTATCTTTTCCATGAGCAGCTCATGCGCTTCTTTTGCTTTTTTTGCTTCTTCTGTTTTTTTCCATCTCAACATTTTGTCAAACTCTGCAACGCGCTCTTCTGCATTGTGGAGGGATTTTTCCACTTTTACAGAAGAACTTGACGTGATTGCGACGCTAAACTTTTCCATAAATACTTCAATATACCAAAGAATAGGGTTGTCAGGGGAAACTCCTGCTGTTTCTTCTGCGAGGGAAGATGGGAAAAGCGAGCATAATAATAGAAAAACCGTTATTACAAAGAATATTTTCCGTCTCATGGAAATTTCATAGATGTTACTCTATAAATTGTTTTCTAAAATAGGGAGACTATTATTAGTTTTTTCAAAAAATAACAACAACGATGGCGGCCTACGGACAAAATTCTTTGAATTTTGTCCTACGCGACACCCCGAAGGGGCCAACAGAAAATCATAGATTTTCTTAGTCGCGCTCATTACATTCGGCGACAACCCCCGTCGCGTCGGCGCCAATGTTGTTATTTTTTGCTAGATCAGAATCAAAAAGGACCATTTCTTGATTTTGCACCAAAATCGAAAGGTATATATAGTAGTTGCTCCATATTAGTATACTAATTCCTATATTAGTTTACTGGAAGACTGTGCCAACAAACAAAAAAGAGGTTGATACTATGTTACAACAAACAACAAGAGTGGATGAATTCTACGCATTTAAGGAGAATATGGATTCTTGGATCAAAGAATTTAACAGCAAGATTCAGAAGTCATCTATGCTCAATGTTGCGCTTGAGGAAAACATCAGCAATACCAATCATAATTATGAGATGGTTCAGAAAATGCAACATCAAATGGAAGACTTACAACAAGAAGTCAAGACCTTGAAATTGATGCAGTTGCTTTCGCTCAAGAGAAGCATGCAGGAAAAGAAAGAATAATTTTTTATTTTTTCAAAATATTCAGAACACAATATTTATAAAAGAACTATTTTTCTAAGATATTATTCCGTACTGGCCCCGTAGCTTAGCCTGGAATCCATTACCTTATGCGAATAAGGATTATGTTGGGCATTGGAGTGTTCGACTGATAATCGAATGGTCGTGAGTTCAAATCTCATCGGGGCCATTTTTTATTTTTCTTATACTTTTTATTATTATGAGCGTACGACCGAACGCAGTGAGTGTCGTACATGATTTCGCTTCCAATTCTTTGACCTCTGGTCAAAGTTCTCTGAACGTTTTCAGAGTAAGGCGAAAGAATTGGTGAGAAGCTCATCGGAGCCATTTTTTTATTTTTTCTTTAGTTTGTTTCGCTCAGTTAAGTGAAAACACGCACGAGCAAAGACCTTCAACACAATTCATCTATTTTTAAAAATTAAAAAATGCATGGGGATTCTTTAGGACTGCAAGGCGATTCAACGAGCATAATGAGCGAATCAAAAAAATAGAAGCTATAAAAGCAAAAAGGCTTGACTTAAGAATCTTCAATAACACTTTTAAGCAAATGAGCATTTCTCCATAATCATGACTGCAACGAGACAAATATCAAAGTTAGAACAAGAACTAGCAGCACTTGGTAGCCTTGTCGACCAATACAAAGAAGACTTTGCACTTCCCCAGACTGAAGCAGATATACTCGTTTCCTCATATCAAGAGACCTTAAGACTTTTTAGTACAAAGGAAACTGATGCTGCACGAACATACGCACAACAATGCTATGGCTATTACAGTACTGAACCTGCGCTGGGCTTCTTCAATGAGGATGAAACAGGAAGAAGAATCTTTACAGAAGTTGCTGCACAATATCTTAAAATATCTGAAATGGTGAAAGCATGACATTACATGTTGCTTCTGTGTATTTTGATTATGAAAAGAAGTCATGCGGATTTCTTTTAGGATCTGATAGATTAGGACGCAACATCTCCAAAGACACCATGAACGCAGAACAAAGAGGCATGAATCTAGGAGTACAACTAGATGACATTATTCTTGCGGAAAAATCATTCAGAAGTCCAAATACACTCGGCTTTTGTTCTGGATCCTTTCCATGGGCTAAAAATGAGTATGAAAACCTTTTCAGAAGTTTTGATGATTCTTTTGAAGAAATTGGAAAGAAAAGAGATTACAATGCACACCCTACACTCATGATAGCTTATGACGCAACACTTTCCATCGTGAAGAGAGGGGAAGATAAACTTGAATTATATGGTGTCTATAAACGCCGAGTAAAAGGAAAAAAACCAATTTCTGTCCGAAGATATATGATATTAACAAGAGATAGCTTTGAAGACCTGCGGACAACACATTATTGGACAAAATTAAACATTCCTCAATCTCCAAGGAAGGCAAATGGTCCCGGGAAACAGCCCCTTGGACATATGCGCATCCTACTCGATCTTAACATGCGGCTAGAAGCAAGAATGCGTCCAGATGAAGTTTCTCTCCCTTTTGATTTCTATGCCATCGATTTTGATGGAATAAGAAAAGTATCCTAAATTCTTTCGCCAAAACCGTAAGATGTTCGGAACATCCGAAAGATTTACGGTAAAATGTGTTTTTGCCGAAAAAATCATCTCTTTTTACCTAAAATTTTCGGAAAACTCGTCGATACTTTAATGAATATGTTTGTTCATAGAAATTGCTAGCGTTCAGGAAGCACATATGTGTGGATGCCTGGATAAGCCCTTAGTATATAACTAAAGGCTCCAGAAAGCATCTCGGTTTCCCAAAGCCGTTCCTGAACGCTCTTTTTCTTCAGTGGAATATAAAGATTGTGTGAGAATTCTTATTTACTACACAATCCAAAAATCACATCATAACATTTAAGCACATCTTTTTGTTTTACAAAAAATAACACTTCCGGAACACAACTCATTATTTCTACAGGATTCACACCATGCATCATTACTTCTGTGGTAAGCACAGACATAATCCCTGGTGTTTTCACTGCCTCATCTGAAAGAGTAATATTTATTTGCGCAATGTTTTCCTCTAAACCTATAACTGTCTTTTTTGGAAAGATGTCAATAATCTTTTCTTTATTTTTTTCATTCAGCATCAGTTTAATGGACTGCTCTGCCTGCATAATTAACAATAATTCTCCTTTATCATAATCTATTCTTTCAAATGCTTTTTGTAGCAGTTTTTGTGTCTCTTTGTTTTTTTCAAGAATAATCTGTATGATATTTGTCGTAATTCTTACTTCTTTTGATTGTGAAAGCATTTGACGCGCAGTTTCATACTTCTTCTCCAACGGTTGCTCTTCCTTGTATCTCCGAATCGCACTTACCACTGCATCCAATGACGCTACTATCTTCTTTTTCTTTATCAGATAGACCGCAAGATTCTTCATACTGATGATTCCTTTCTCTAATCCTCTGCGAACAACAACATCGCTTTCTATTTCCTTCCATACTTCTTTTGCTATTGATGTCATAAATGACAGTATAGTGTCATAATATATAAAATTTGTGCCAATAGTGCCGTTAGAGTAATATCTGTTCACTACATCCTTAGGAGTACATCGAAAAGATGTGGAGGAAGAAAGATGACACAAGAGATTGTATTTTTAGGTGTTGTGCATGACGACAGAGAAGGTGCACCCCGATTGCGACGTGCACTTGAAGCAGAAAAACCTGCCATCATCACCTTGGAAACAACAGCAAATTATATTGCGCAAACATTGGATGGACAAAATGAAGCATGGCAGTTGTCAAGACTTGAGCTGTGGATAAGAAATGGTCTACGGGAAGATATTGCTGCGATCATTGCAGAAGATATCCATGAATATGATTTTAGCGTAAAGGAAGCGGTTAGATACGCAACGAATAATAGTATTAGTGTCTTGCCCATTGAAAATCCTGAACTCTTCGCAGTTCATACTCGAGAAGCGAGGAGAGAACCTGACTTTGAAGAAATAAGAAAAATGATTCCCGTTCTCAACAAGTACAATCGAGAAGAACACGCAAAAGGTGTAGAGAAATTTTATGACGACTTTCAAAGAATCTATGCAGGAGACAAAGAATTTGAACACGGGATTTGTAGGGTCAATCAAAACATGGATGTCACTTATTTGGATGAGAATAACTATGCATCGAAAAGATTAGTTGAGAAAGCGAAGCAAACTTCGGGAAAAGTTGTTCATCTTTGTGGATTACTCAACACTCTGCAAGATCCACGGAACAGGACTCTGTACGCCATGGTTTCTGGTGGAAAAGATGCATATTCGACAAGAAGGCAAACAATACGAGATTATGGTTGATGTTATTTTTTTGTATTTTTTTATTATTTACTTCAATATTTTTCTTGACAAAGTACAGTAGGAACCTTTCTTCCTATTAATAGGAACTTTAGTACCAAAAAATTTAAATAGAATTGGTACTTTTCTTCCTATTGAACACATATGACCTCTGTAGAACAGCATAAACTCCAAGTTAAGGAACATATGCAAGAATTGACTGATGCAATTGCAATTGGCCTGGAAAACAGGCCTGCAACCCTTGCGTTGCATGTCTCCGCATGTTCCATATCTCTTCTGGAGATGTACTTGCACGTTCTTGGAAAAATAAGCACTGGAACTACAATTAAACATGACTGGTTCAAGCGACCAAAGGAAGGACAAAAAATTGCGCCAATGGCAGAAAGAAAGCTAGGTGCGATATTTCCTGAAAAAGAAAAAATACTCTCTTTACTGTACATCATTGAAGAAAACAGAAACAAACTAATTTATGGAAAGCCGACAAAGGTTGCGAGTGATGCAGTCTATTCTTCATTTCAAGAACTTCATAGTATGATAAAAGAAAAATTGGAAGAGTACGGTGTTGAAATTGAATAAGCAAACACCGAAGGCAATTGCATATACACAAAATGCATTGAGTTTTGTTTTTTTAGACGCCACACTTACAAACAAATGCAATGCAGTGTATCTCTTTGGTTCTGCTGCACGTGGAGAAATGGAGAAAGAAAGCGATATTGATCTTTTTTTTGATTTTGAATCATTTTTTGCTGACGCAACACGAAATGAAAAAATGATAAAAGAAAAAGAGTCTGCTATACAAGCTGCACTCTCGAGGTTTTCCAACTCAGGTGATTTTCAAAAATGGAAACTATTAGGGTTTACTCCTCCTTTTTCTATCAATGTTGGAAAATTGGAGGAGTGGGAATTGAAAACAAGTGTTCATGCAGATGGGGTTCTGCTCTATTCAAAAGAACCATTGACTTCTATAACAAAAAGGCAGGTTCTTATTACATACATCCTTCCCCAGAAAAAAACAAAGTATCTTTTTTTTGTCAGAACACTATTTGGAAGAAAGGAAGAAGGATATAAAGATACCGGAATAGCAGGGGTCTGCAATGCAAAGAGAATAGCAACCACTGTTCTTCTTGTTCCAAAAGAACACGCAGAACCGATAATTACCTTTTTACAAAAAGAAAAAATTGAATATTCTTTTATGGAACTAGGAATGATTGAATAAAAAATCCAAACTGGAGCTCAGGGGTATTTTTTAAGCCTTGAAATCGAGTACCAATAACCGAAGCAGAGCTTCGGAGTATCAAACCCATTTCAAGCAATAAATCTACTTCCGTGTATTTTCTTTTATTGTTTGACCAAGAATCTGATACGCTCGTGCAACATCTTTGTTTTTCAGAATTAATGTATCTTCAGTATACGTGGAAACAATTTCGACAATGTTAATGTTTTCCCATGTTAATGCTCGTGTGATGAGATAGAAAATACCTGGCATTTCTACTCCTTGTTTTGGAAGTTTTACCGTGAGTGACGCAAGATCGTCAATTTCTATGAGAATATCTTCTTTATTGAACATTTTCAAAATTTTGTTTTTGTATTTCTTGTTGCTGATAATCGTAATTTCATGCGTCCCTGTTGTGATAGTGAGATAATCTCCTGAGCGCGGATCGACAATGTCATAAGTTTTATTGATGAGCTTGTAGGTTTGTGGATGCCTTGCAATAGTTATCTCAAACAAATCTGATTTTAATGAAAGATCGCAATCGCTTGTGAATTTGGGTTGCGTGATTGGCATTTGCTGTAATTTTTCTTCTAATCTGCGTATTGCCATCATCACTGCCGCATGCTTGACTTTTTCACCGTACTCATTTTCTACCTCTTTCAGCATCATATCTGCCAACGCACCATAATTGATGATGCCGTTGGAGAGCGCTTCCTGAAGAAATGGTTTCTGCTGGATAATTTTTTCACAAATTCGTGCAATGCTAACCATAATTTCTTAATATAACACATGTATTATATAAATGTTATTACAATAACATAATGTTCATATACTTGTGTAGACTTACTACATGAATTGTATTAGGGAGGGTTTGAGAATATGGTTGCAAATGCTAATTTGGCTTTAATTGTTCAGAATTTAGAAGGCTTAGTTACTGTAAAAGAATATCAAGGAAGTTCTTATGGGTATGTTCCTTTCTCAGGAGGAGATCCTGAAGGACATTATAGAACACTTCAATTTTCAATAGGTGTCTTTTCTGCAGAAGATAATCGCTTTAATGCATATTTACGAGATCACTTTGCAACAGATGTTCTTGCATTGTATAATGGGAGAACTCCTGACGTGTGTGTAGAGAGACTTGAAGATATTCATTCAGGATACTCTGGTACTGCAAGACAAGTTGTTGATGGAAGAGTTGTAGAAATGAACTACTGGAGTAATGCACAACGAGGAAGCCTTCTTCCACATGACAGAATGTACGCGGTTACTGTGCGACTTGAAGCAATGCCTCAAGAGATTGATGCACTTCAAGAACGAGTGGGCACATATCTCGTGAAGCTTAGACAGACTTTTGATCTTGAATCAACAAATAAAGTTGCTCAAAGAGAAGCAGCATAAGATTGCTCATTCTTTTTTTATTATCATTATTTCAAAAAATAGGCAGAGAAAACACCATGATCCACACAAAAGTTTGTAAATTTGGCGGCTCGTCTGTTGCAAACGCAAGCCAAATAAAAAAAGTTGCAGAGATTGTCCGAAGCGATAACGAAAGAAGAATCGTCGTCGTCTCTGCTCCAAAAGGAGTAACGGATCTTCTTATACAATGCACAACATTCTCTTCTGAAAAAATATTTCCAGAAAAAGAGTTTGGACAGATACAAACGATTTATGACGGAATTGGAAATGAATTAGGCATAAGCAAAGATACGTCCCTTGTTATTGAAGAATTACGAACCAGAATAACAGGAAACAACATGTCAAAAAGACAACACGAAGACTTTGTCAAATCTTGGGGAGAGTATTCAAGCGCAAAAATAATTTCTGTATTTTTCAACAAGATAGGGATTCCTTCTTGTTTTCTAAGACCAGAAGATATTGGATTTTATGTGACAGAAGATTTTGGAAACGCAAAGCTCCTTCCTGAATCTTATCAAAATGTCAAGAAAGCAATCAATGGCAATAAAGTAGCGGTGTTCCCTGGATTTTATGGAATAACAAAAAACAACACCTACGCGACATTCTCAAGAGGAGGATCTGATTTAACTGGATCAATTCTCGCTGCTGCTGTTCAGGCAAAGCTTTATGAAAATTGGACAGATCAAGATGGCATACGAAAAGCAGATCCAAGAATCGTGCCAAATCCTGAAAAAATCGAAGAAATAACATACAAGGAAATACGGGAACTTGCATACATGGGCTTTAAAGTATTTCATGCAGAAGCAATGATTCCTGTCATGAAAGGGAATATTCCCATAAACGTGAGAAACACAAATAATCCTGAAAACAGTGGCACTATGATTATGAACACTCGACAAGTACATGAAGAACAACCAATTATCGGCGTTGCCTCAAGAAATAATTTCGCAGTGTTTAACGTTGAAAAAATACTTATGGATCTGGAAGTCGGTTTTGGAAGAAAACTTCTCGGCATCTTCGAACAAAAAGGACTCTCTTATGAACACGCTCCATCCGGAATAGACAGCATGTCGGTTGTTCTTGATGCGACACAACTCACGACAGAAATAGAAGAAAACATCGTCAAAGATATAAAAGAAGACCTTAACCCAGAGAGTATTACTGTTGACCATGGAAAATCCTTGATATCAGTTGTGGGGATTGCTGTCAATCGAAACCCTGAGACCATTGCAAGGATTATCTCTTCTGTTGCACATGCAGGAGTAAGCATAAACATCTTGAATCAAGGAGCATCAGAAATGAGCATTATCATCGGCGTGAAAGAAAGTGATGCAGAGAAAGCTGTTCAAGCAATATACAAAGAGTTATTCAAGGTGAACTGATGAACATTGCACTTATCGGATATGGAAAGATGGGAAGAATAATCGAACAGGTTGCTCTTCAGAGAAAACACACTATTGTTGGCCGCATAGATCCTAGTGCAGCAGACGCAACTGCAGCCAACATTTCAGCAGAATCCATTGCACACGCAGATATGTGCATAGATTTCTCGCATCCTTCCGCTGTTCTGGAAAATCTGAAAAAAATTTCAACTCTTGGAAAACCAGTTGTCGTTGGAACAACAGGCTGGTCTGAGCGACTTGAAGAAGCAAGATCCATTGTTCAAGAGAGTAAAATTGGTTTTTTGCACGCATCTAATTTTTCAATAGGAATGAATGTGATGTTTAGAGTTATTGAATCCGCGTCAAAACTTATTGATAAATTCCCTGAATATGATGTTGCCGGATATGAACTGCATCACTCCAAGAAATTGGATAGCCCTTCTGGAACTGCAAAATCTTTAATTGATATTCTCCTCAAAAATATACAGAGAAAAAAGACTGTTGTTGCTGACGCAATCAATGGACAGATACAGCCTGAAACATTGCATTTTGCGAGTGTACGGACAGGCAACATTCCCGGAACACACACCATCTTGTTTGATTCAGCTGCGGATACTCTTGAGATAACGCATACTGCAAGAAACAGAGAAGGATTTGCGTTAGGCGCAGTCATTGCTGCAGAATGGCTTGTCCATAAAAAAGGATTTTTTACTATTGACGATGTCATGAACGATCTGATGGATGATAAAACAGTTAATGATTGAGAACTGAGATGATAGGGGATAACTATGGAATTCAAAGGAACATATACTGCATTGGTCACTCCATTCAAAAATGATGAGGTTGATTATGAAGGTTTGAAAAAAAATATTCTTTTTCAAATAGAAGAAGGAGTGGACGGCATTGTTCCGCTTGGTACTACTGGCGAAACGCCAACACTTTCTGAAGAAGAACAAGAAAGAATAATCAAACTCGCACTAGAAACTGCAAAAGGAAAAGTAAAAGTTATTGTAGGAACAGGAAGTAATTCTACAAAGCACACTATTGAAAAAACACAACGAGCAAAGGATTTTGGAGCAGACGCAGTTCTTATTGTCACTCCTTATTACAATAAGCCAACACAAGAAGGCATTTTCCAACATTTCAAAGCAGTGAGTGAAGCAGTCGATATTCCTATTGTCGTTTACAACATTCAAGGAAGAAGTGGAGTAAACATTGAGACCGCAACACTTCAGCGAATTGCACCATTGCGAGGAATTATAGGAGTTAAAGAAGCGTCAGGAAATCTTAACCAAATGATGGATGTCCTCCAAACAATCCAGACGGCGGCTCATCCACAGTTCACTGTTTTGAGTGGAGATGATGCAATGACTGTTCCTCTTATCGCTATGGGAGGGAGAGGAGTTGTTTCCGTTGTCAGCAATCTTGTCCCTGGAAAAATAGTTGCAATGGTGAACGCTGCATTACAAGGAGATCTTGCTCTTGCAAGAAAAATGCATTATGAACTGCTTCCACTCTTCCAGACTGCATTTATTGAAACCAATCCTGTTCCTATCAAAGAAGCGATGCAGCTATGCGGCATGGCTGCAGGTAATTGTCGTCTTCCTTTGTGTGAAATGAAATCAGAAAATCATGAAAAATTGAGAGCAGTATTACAACAGATGAGCGTGCTTCCATGAGTCAAATAAATATACAAAATATGAAAGAAAAAGATATGGATAGAAAAATCCCTGTTGGAATCTTAGGAGCAACGGGGATGGTTGGGCAACAGTACATACGCTTGCTTGAAAATCATCCGTGGTTTACTGTTGTCTTTGTCGCAGCAAGCGAACGCTCTGCAGGAAAGACATATGAAAATGCTGTAGAAGGAAGATGGTTTATGCAAGAGCAGATTCCACAGACCGTCAAGAACCTCAGCGTTTCTCCAATTGATGCAATAGAAGAAGCGAAAAAAAGATGTCGCTTTGTTTTCTCTGCGCTTGATGGAGAAACCGCAAAGATCTATGAAGAGCAATACGCTGCAGCAGGAATTCCTGTTGTCTCAAACGCGTCAACACACCGAATGACTCCTGATGTTCCGATGATTATCCCTGAAATTAATCCTGAACATATCAACATTATTTCTGCGCAGCAAAAAAAGAGAAACTGGAGCAGCGGATTTATTGCTGTAAAACCAAATTGCTCTATCCAGTCATATCTCACTCCGCTCTACGCATTGCATAAAAAATTCAAAATAAAAACAGTTTTTGTCACAACAATGCAAGCAGTGAGCGGTGCTGGCCATCCTGGCGTTGCTTCACTCGATATCCTTGACAATGTTATTCCTTACATTAAAGGAGAAGAAGAAAAAACAGAGAACGAGCCATTAAAAATTTTAGGAAGTATACAGAATAATGAGATCGTTCCTTGTAAAGATATAAAGATAGCTGCACACTGCAACCGAGTTCCTACTATTGACGGGCACATGGCATGTGTTTCTGTTGGATTTGAAACAAAGCCAACACGGGAAGAAATTCTTCATGCATGGTCCACATTCAAGAGCGAACCACAGCAACTTCAGTTGCCGAGCGCGCCAGTGCACCCAATCATTTACAGAGACGAACCAAATAGGCCGCAAACTCGTCTTGATCGAGACACAGAAAAAGGAATGGCAACTGTAGTAGGAAGGCTTCGTGAATGCACTATCCTTGACTGGCGTTTTGTCGGTCTTTCTCATAATACTATACGAGGAGCAGCAGGAGGAGGAATTCTGAATGCAGAACTCTTAGTTGCAAAACAGATGATAGAAGCAAGAGCAGAAGAAACAGAGGAGGAATAATAATGAGCGAAAAGAAACTACCATTTACCAAACAAGAAATTATTTCCATGATGGATAAATTTCCAACACCATTCCATATTTATGATGAAAAAGCGATTCGCGCAAATGCACGGAATTTCCTTCATGCGTTTGGAACACTTCCAGGATTTAAAGAATATTTTGCAGTAAAAGCAACACCCAATCCTTTTATCATGAAAATTTTGAAAGAAGAAAATTTTGGAGCAGATTGCAGTTCGTATCCAGAGTTACTTCTTGCTGAAAAAGTTGGATTACGAGGAGAAGAGATCATGTTTTCTTCAAATGATACTCCTGCGTATGAGTTTGTCAAAGCAAGAGAACTTGGCGCAATCATAAACCTGGACGATATTTCCCATATTCCATTTTTAGAAAAAGTTGCTGGACTTCCGGAGGTAATTTGTTTTCGTTATAATCCTGGACCGATGAGAAGCGGCAATGTCATTATCGGAAATCCAAAAGAAGCAAAGTATGGATTTACAAGAGAACAATTATTCGAAGGATATGAACTCTGCAAGAAAAAAGGAGTCAAGCGGTTTGGTCTTCATACCATGGTTGTCTCGAATGAATTGAACACAGAGGAGTTCATAAAAACTGCACAAATGATTTTTGAACTTGTTGTGGAAATTAAAGCAAAACTTGGAATCTCTATTGAGTTTGTCAATCTCGGCGGAGGAATTGGAATTCCTTACAAACCTGAACAAAACGCAGTATCCTATGAAGAAGTTGCAGCAGGCATCCAAAAAAAATATGATGAGATTATAAGAAAAAATAACTTACATCCTCTTAAAATGTACATGGAATGTGGAAGGGCAATTACCGGTCCATATGGTTATTTAGTAACAACAGTGCTTCACATGAAACATACATACAAAAATTATGTTGGATGCGATGCGTGTATGGCAAATTTGATGCGGCCTGCAATGTATGGAGCATATCATCACATAACAGCCATGGGCAAAGAAACAATGCCGCAGGATCATTTTTATGATATCACAGGCTCATTATGCGAGAATAATGACAAATTCGCAATTGATCGAAAGTTGCCAAAAATAGATGTTGGAGACATCCTTGTTATCCATGACACTGGAGCGCATGGACACGCAATGGGATTTCAGTATAATGGGAAGCTGCGATCTGCAGAAGTATTACTTCGAGCAGACAGAACAGTGACTGAGATCCGAAGAGCTGAAACCTCTGATGATTATTTTGCAACTCTTGATTTTGAGAAAGTAAAAAAATTTAAATAAAAAATTTAGTGAGAACAAAAACCATGGTACAAAGAAATCCGAATATGGCAAAGCTTCATGCAAGCTATCTCTTCCCAGAGATTAACAAAAGAAAGAAAGAACTTCTCTCTCGATTTCCATCAGCAAAGATAATAAGTTTGGGAATTGGAGACACGACATCTCCACTCACTCCTTTTATTTCTGCTGCATTACAAAAAGCAGCTGTACAGCTCAGCACTGAGAAAGGATACTCTGGATATGGAGATGAGCAGGGTATGAAAGAACTGCGAGAAAAGATTGCGCAAACACTCTATAAAAATATAATTTCAGCAGAAGAAGTTTTTGTCTCTGATGGCGCAAAGCCAGATTTAGGGAGACTTCAAATCATGTTTGGAAGTCATGTCACTATCGCAGTTCAAGATCCATCCTATCCTGTGTATGTTGACGGAAGCGTTATTGTCGGCGCAACAGAAGACTACAACACAGAAAAACAGCAGTTCAATAAGATTGTCTATATGAATTGTGTTCCTGAAAATAATTTCTTTCCAGACCTTGCAACGCTTCCAAGAACTGACCTCATTTATTTCTGCTCGCCAAATAATCCCACAGGCGCTGCTGCAACCAGAAAACAATTAGAAGAGCTCATTGCGTTTGCAAAGAAAAATAGATCCATCATTATCTTTGATGCTGCGTATGCAGAATATATTGAAGACTCAACAATTCCAAAATCCATTTACGAACTTGAAGGTGCAAAAGAAGTTGCAATTGAGATTAACTCTTTTTCGAAAACTGTTGGGTTTACAGGGGTGCGGTTAGGATGGTGCATTGTTCCTTTGGCATTACAGTTTGATGATGGAACACTCGTACATAAAGATTGGAATAGAATTGTGACAACTATTTTTAATGGAGCATCTAACATTGTCCAGTATGGCGGAATTGCCGCTTTAGAAAAAGAGGGCATTGAAGAGATGCATCAGACTGTTGCCTATTACAAAGAAAATGCGCGGATCATTAAAACTGCGTTGGATGAGTTAGGGTATGAAACTCATGGAGGAGTAAATGCGCCTTACATTTGGGCGAGAGTAAAAGACAAAAAGTCCTGGGATGCGTTTAATGAGCTGCTTGAACAAAAACACATTGTCACGACTCCAGGAGTTGGATTTGGCGCGGCAGGAGAAGGATTTTTGCGTTTCAGTCCATTTGGAAAAAAAGAAAGTGTTTTGGAAGCAATAGAGAGAATGAAAAATTAAGAATTAAGGACAATGGAAATGACAAAGAATATATTCGATAACAAAACTGCGCAGGACCTTATTAAAAAATATGGCAGCCCTCTCTATGTTTATGACGAAGCAATTATCAGACAACGCTTCGATGAATTAGAAGAAGCATTTTCTGGATGGAAAACGCATCTTCTCTATGCAGCAAAAGCAAATAGTAATTTGCATATTCTTAAAATTTTACGAGAAGAATGTGCATGGCTCGACTGTGTTAGCATGTACGAAGTGGAATTAGGGTTGCTTGCAGGTTTTCTTCCTTCACAGATCCTTTTTACTGTCAATAATATGAGCGATGAAGAAATGCACTTTGCACAGAAGAAAAAAGTGTTGCTGAATATTGACTCATTATCACGCTTAGAAAAATATGGACAGGCATATTCTGGAAGTAGTGTTTGTCTTCGGATGACACCAGAAGTTACGGCTGGTCATCATGCAAAAGTGCAGACTGGTTACAAAGAAAGTAAATTTGGTATTTTATTTGAAGAAGTTGCTGAAGCAATTGCAATCACGAAAAAGTATAAGCTCCACGTTGTTGGCTTACATGAACATACCGGCTCTGGCATTAAAAATATGGATCTGACAATTAAAAGCATGAGTGGGCTCATGAAAATTGCGTTTCAATTTCCTGATCTTACATTCTTAGATTTTGGTGGTGGCTTTCCAATTCCGTACAGACCAGACGAAAAACGACTTGATTTAGAGCAATTTGGGAAAAAAGTAGTTTCTACTTTTTCAACATTTTGTAAAAGATACGGAAAACAGCTTGCACTCCATTTTGAACCGGGAAGATATTGTGTCGCAGAAGCAGGAACATTGCTCTGTACTGTTACTACGGTGAAAAATCGTGGAAAGAAAAGCATTGTTGGTGTTGATACTGGATTCAATCATTTAGTGCGACCAGTGATGTATGACAGTTATCACCACATTGTCAATCTTACCTCTTCTCGTAAGATGAAAAAATATGACGTGTGTGGGAATATCTGTGAATCTGGTGACTGTTTTGGTAAAGAGCGAATGATTGCAGAAGTGCATGAAGGAGATATTCTTGCAATTTGCGATGCAGGCGCGTATGGATTTTCTATGGCTTCACAGTATAATAGCAGACCTTTGCCTGCGGAAGTTTTAATTTCTGATGGAAAGGCAGGACTGATTAGAAAAAGACAGACGTTTGCTGATATTCTTCGCGGTACTGTTCGCTGATTGTTTTTGGTGTGCTTATTTTCTTATAAACCTCTTTCGGTATATCCGTAATAGTTTCGGTATGTCCGAAAACTTTTCGGTAAAATGGCTTTTTGGCGAAAAAATGCTTCGTTTTCTCTGAGAATTTTCGGAAAACTCGACGATACTTTAATTAATATGTTTGTTCATAGAAATTGCTAGCGTTCAGGATGTCTGAAAAGACAGAGACCTGGATAAGCCTTTAGTTCTGCGCTAAAGGCTCCAGACAATCTCTAGATCTCCCCAAGAGGTCTTTCCTGAACGCTCTTTTTCTTTAGTGGAATATAAAGTTTTTGAGACTATTTGCGTAATAATCGCTTCGCTGCTTGATCACAATTCATCTTTTTATTATGTGTAATAAAAAAGACATGGGGATTCAAAGCAATAGGGCGGTTCATAAGCAATAAACTATCAAGCAAACGAGAATTAAAAAAAAGAAAATAGTAAAAAATAAAAAATTAATAACCTGCTTCTCCATCGCCGGAAGCTCTGTTTTCTGGATCTTCATCAGCATCTTCTGCGGTACGAGCATATTTTGCAACTGTTCGCGCATTGTCGATCTTTTCCTGAAGCATGTCATACTCTACTTCATCATAGTCTTCAGCAACATCATACATGCGTTCCTGCAATTCATTAAGCTCTGCGAAACTTGCATCAATATTTTCTGACTGCACATAAAGATACTGCATTTCAAGAGCTGAATCAAATTCCACAACTTCGCCACTGCTTGTTGTTTCAACTGATGCTCCATTGTCAAGAATCATTTCTGTTGTCATTACTGGTGCTTGTTCTTCATCTGCTGTTTCTGTTGTTACTTCTGTAACATCAAAGTAGCTTACTCCCAAAAGAGCAGCGCCACAGAGAACAGTCAAAACGAAGACAACTCCAAATAGTGCTTCTACTTTTCCCATTGTTTTTCCCCCAATTAACCCCTTTAGTAGAGAGAAAGCATTGTTGTTTTTTAAAGGTTGCGAGTCTTCTCGAGGAATCTACTGGTTTGTGGATTGCCCCTTTTTTTCCACTTAACAGAAGAAAACTATTTAAACAGATTGCCTCTCTTTTTGTTATACCCCCGCTTAGCTCAACGGTAGAGCGTTCGGCTGTAGATAACTTCACGTGTTGACTGGGAATTATCCTTTGGATGAACACACGTCGGCTGAAACCGAAAGGTTCCTGGTTCAAATCCGGGAGCGGGGATTTGCCTTCATGTCCGAGTCCGCAATGGCTTGGATGAAGGTTTTTTCTTCGTTTTATTAAAAGAGACCACATTTGTGGTCTCTTTTCCGAATAAAGGTTTTATACACTGATTCTTGGAGGTTTACCATGAACATCCACAACTATGACCTGCGATATCAGCAAACCGTAAAGCGGGTTCAAAAAGCGAACATATCAGAAAGAAACAAGGAGCTCATTATGCGCGTGACAAATGATCTCGTGCTTGAAGGTCTGTCAAAGCCGCGACTCATCAAATACATGGGTGTTTTAACCATTGTCGCGAAGATGATACAAAAAGACCTTGACACAGCAGATATTAATGACCTCAAGAAAATTGTCACTTCTATCCAGCAGCGAGGTGACTATTCTCCATGGACAAAGCAAATGTACAAAGTAATTATTCGTCGTTTCTACAAATGGATTGCAGGAACAAAAACATACCCAGAGATAGTACAGTGGATTAGTATAAGAACAAGCAGATCTGAAATGAAGCTTCCTTCTGAAGGAGAACTTCTTACTGAAGAAGACATTCAAAAATTGCTTCGAGTTACAATCCATCCTCGTGATAAAGCCTTTGTTTCTATTTTGTGGGAAAGCGGCGCTCGAATTAGTGAAATAGGTAACATGAAGATTGGAAATATTGCTTTTGATGTTCATGGTACAGTTATCACAGTACAAGGGAAAACAGGTTCAAGAAAGATTAGACTTTTGTTTAGTACACAATATTTGTCTACATGGCTTGGCTCTCATCCTTTGAAGGATAATCCTGAAGCTCCTGTTTGGATAGATTTAGGTGATAATGAACTTCTGGAGTATGATGGATACCGAAAAATGTTACAAAGAATTTTTCAGTTGGCAGGTATAAAGAAAAGATGCAACCCACATATATTTCGCCATTCTCGAGCAACATTTATGGCGCATCATCTGACGGAATTTCAAATGAACCAGTATTTCGGTTGGATTCAAGGTTCTGATATGCCTTCCACATATGTTCATATGAGTGGAAAAAACATTGAGGAAGCGCTCTTTAAAATGAATGGAATTTCCGTTGAACAGAAAAAAGAAGAAAGCAAATTGATACCCATCCACTGCCCTCGCTGTGATGTCTTGAACAGCAATGAAAATAAATTTTGCTGTAAATGTGGAGGAATATTAGATATTAAACATTCTATGGAGCTTGAAGAAAAGCGAAAACAAGAACAGGAAGTGAGAACTGGTGCAGATCAGCTCATGAATGAGCTCTTAAAAGATAAAGATGTCCAAAGATTGTTAATGGAGAAGATGGTAGCATTACGAGGAAGTTTTTCGGTTTAGCTCAGTTATATCCTCTTTTTTGTTAGGGGGTAGTTTTTTAGAGAGATTATCATGCAACTCTCTAAGGATGTTAATCCATTCCGGAAATTCCATTTTGTTCTTCATATTTCTCAAGCTCCTTTAGCTCTTTTTTAACGCAACGTCGAATAAAAGCGCTTACACTGATTGCTCCTTTTGTTACACGCAAAATTTCATTCCAGAGTTCATCTGAACAAGCAAATGACCTATTTTGTGTTCTTTTGTAGCACGACTTTTGGAAATTATTCATTTCGCTCACACATTTTGTAGTACATTCTGTTTATTTTCTCTCCAATTGGCTTTGTTATAAATAATTGAAAACGAATATATTCACAAACGCTGCTGAAACCAAACTCCGCACTTTTTCTCTGTAAGTAATCAAATTGTTTTTCTGTCATACGAAGTTTGAGATTCTTTTGTTTTTGTTCAGAAGCCATAGTAATCATATTCTCTTATTTTAAGTATGTTGACAAAACGCCTGTCAGAAACGTTTCTTCAATTCCCAGATGAAACTCTAACGCTTCTATTTTATCTCTGTAGTTTCCATTATCGTACTGCTTTGCTTCTTCCAAGAAATGTTTTGCAAGGTCAATCTCTTGTCTTTCAATGTATTGTCCTGCAATACGAACTAATGTGTCCACATATCTCTTTTCCCAGTCAACTGCTTCAACGATGTTGTCTATTCTATATGCAAGTGCTCCGTCCATAAATTCCACCTCATCATGTAACGTAGAAAGCCTTTACAAGAGTTAAACCTATGCCGTGGGTAAAACCGCGGTTTTTGCAGGGGTAATTTCCATGGTTTACCGTGAATAACAAGGTCTTTCTGGAAAACGCTAAAATCAAAAGAAACCTAAGAAAAAATGCTTATTTATTTAGAATAAACTGCTTTAGATTAATCTGCTTTTCATCTTTGACATCTATTCCTTTTCCATCTAAGAAAACAATAACGGCGTTTCTATTTTTGTATCGGACAAGAAAGTAGAAAAGAGCTTCGCCCTTTCGAATGGCGTTTCCAACGATGATATCTCGCGCGATTGACAGAAAATATTCTTGCTTCGATTTCCGTAATCGCTTCGCCCACCCAATTCCAACAAAAGAGAGCATGTCCCCTCCGCTCCATCACCATCTTTCTCTCTCTTTACATTAAATCCTAGGCATTCGCTGAACTACTTGATTATGAATAAATCCATTGGTTATGAGCACCCCGCTATGATTATGCACATCTCTTTTATTATAAGAAATGGAATTACCGTAACAATCACTTACTCTGCCTCCTGCTTCTTCAACAATAACAGAAGGTGCACAAGTGTCCCACTCTTTTGTACCACCATTGCTGACTGTAATGTATGCGTCCAACTGACCTGCTGCTATGAAACATGCTTTCACACCAAGACTTTGAACATAATGGAAATCATGAAAGCCTATTGCCTGTGCAGCTGCAATATTTTTAGTTCTTTTTGGAGAGCAAATACCTACTCGCGCATCTTCTGTAGTCCTCACGTTGCTTACTTGCAATGTATACCTCTTTTCCCCAGTATCAACAAATGAGCATTGTCCTCGAACTCCACTGTACGTTTCACGAAGTACAGGAACATCCACTACACCAAGATACGCGCGCCCACGAATTGCAAGCCCAATGTGAACGGCAAAATAAGGATAATCCGTAGGCTGCTTCAGATAATCTTTGAGTTCTTCAGTCCCATCAACAGGATCAATTATCCAGACACGTGCTCTTTCTAATCGTGAACGATCATCAAGAGATTCTTCTGTCAAAATACCATCAGAGGGATATTTTCTTTGAATCGCTTCTCTAATGGCGGTGTCTACAGCTTTGTCTATGCTGGTCACCAGTTCGCCATCTTCTTTATACTCAAGTTGTGCTTCACTTTGTGCTAATCGCAGTATTTCTTGTCCAGCTTCTCGTGCAAGCCCTATTGCAAAATCAAGTTCATTTTCTAACATAAAAAAAAGAATGCATCTTAATTATATCAATATATCCTAGAGATTCTCCAGAGAATCAGTATTTTTACATAATCTTTATATATAAAATCCTCTCCTTAGAAGTTATGAAAAGAAAAGCAGTTCGACAGGGACCTGGAACAATAGGGATTTCACTGCCAACAGTATGGGTAAAAAAGTATAATGTTACAAGGGGGCAGGAGCTCGATCTTCAGATAAAAGATAATACTCTTATTATCTCTATAGAAGGAAGAGATTTAGAAACGAAAAGTGAATTTAATGTTTCTGATCTTGCAGGGTTTTTCCGTAGGCATTTTGTTCATTATTTTTACCAGAAAGGATATGATGAAGTAGTTATTCGTTACGATGATCCTTCTATCGGAAAGATTATTACAGACAGAGTTAGTGGGATTCTTGGATTTGAAGTTGTAGAACAAGGCAAACAATTTACTCGCATTAAAGCGCTCATGCTCACAGATTTGCAGAAATTTGACGATGTACTACGGAAAGCTTTTCTTGTAACGATTCAGATGGGCGATAAGATTATTGAGGCAGTGAGCAAAAAGGATTTTTTGTATCTCAATGATATTGCGCGTGATGAAAATATTAACAACAAATATTGTGATTTGGGTCTTCGCATTCTGAATAAGAAAAAAGAAGCAACAAATAGTACTTATTTGTATATCATTGCTCGAGAGTTGGAAAAACTTTGTGACCTTTACAGGTCAGTCTGTGAAGACTGGAACAAAAATGTGAATGCTCTTGATTCTTTTATTGAAGTCCATAATTATGTCAAACTTTATTATGAGCTTTATTATGCATTTGACAAAGAAAAAGTAGAACTATTTTTTACACAAAAAGATAAACTGTTGGAGCAGTTGCGAAAAAAGATCAAAAAAGCAGACAGCGAAAATGTATTGCTTCTTGTTCATTGCATGAACATTGTGCAATGTGTCTTTGACATGAAAGGACCAATGTTTATGATGAAAATTTAGGTATGTGTGCAATTCTTTATTCTCCAAATGTTTTCCATGCAGTGTTGGGCAAGAAGTTTGTATTGCTGTTGAGGGGTAGGATGTTCACATATGTATCCTTCTGACTCCAAAGAACAGCCAGTCTCTGTCATACTAATGAGTTCTACTGCAATATCACCTTCAACAGCATCTGTGTTTTTGTGCAGCTTCCCGTTATACAAAAACAAAAATGTAAATGTATGATCATGATAATGGTCTCGAAATATTTCTCCAATCTCTCTAAAAATACCATCAGGGTTTCCTGTTAATTCTGCTGCATATTTGTAGTGTGCGAGTCCTTCATTCATAATATCAATATGATCATAGACGATTTTTCCACCAGGCAATGTCTTCTTTTCACCTTTTTTCATTAATAATGCACCTAACGCATGATGCGCAAGTGCAGATTCTGGATATTCTGCAACTATCTTTCCATATGTAGTAATTGCATCATTTCCTTCCAATCCTACTGCTGCAACGAGTGCACGACATTCAGGATATTTTTCTGCTATGAATGAAATGTCGCATTGTTTTGCAGTAAACTCACGAAACCCAGGACCGCTTTGCACTAATTGTGCTCGAATCTCTGGAGCATACACTGCTACTTCTCCAATATGTTTTTCTTTAGGAAATCTTATCTGCAACTCCTGTAGAACATCAGAAGCTTCTGTAATCCTTCCCATTTCATAGTATGCATGTAATAATGCCGCATAATATCTGTAATCGCTTTGATCTATTGCAAGAATATCTTCTAAGACAAAGGCGGCGCGTTCATATTCTCTTTTATCAAGAAGCTCTTCTGCGTCACGAAAATTCATGCAGGAGCTTCGTTTTGCAGGCTCATCGAGAGAAACACATGAAGCATATTTGTCTTCTCCATCTTGTATTCGATGAGGATATTGCCATCCTGTTTTTGGTGCTTCTTTAACAACTCGCGCTGTTTCTTTTTCAGGTATTTCTTCTAGTTGGGACATCCATACTCCTGCAAAAATAGCGCCAACAAATGCAATAGTAGTAGGAAGTTTCCAATAAGTTCCTTGCGGAGGTGAGAATTCAGCAATAATCTCATCAACAGAAGCATATCTCTCTTGGGAATAATATGCCAAACAGCGTTCAATGATTGCACGATATTGTTTTGGAATATTTCGTGAAATTCGTTGCTTCAATGCAACATAAGATGAAGGATTTTCAATAATTTTGAGAAGCTGCTCTTTGTCATCATAAGGAAAAGGATGTTCTCCAGTCAGTGTTTGGTACATAAGATTTCCCAATACCCAGATATCTGTTTGCGCGGAAAAAACAGCTCCGTGAAGCGCTTCTGGCGCAAAGACTTCTCTTGACGCAAGAGATGCTTGTCGTGCAGATACGCCATTCCTATGCGGACTAGCAATGCTGTAATCTAACAGCGTTACTCGTTCCCTTCCATTAGGTTTGTCGATCATAATGTTCGGTCGTCGAATATCATTATGCAAATATCCTTGTGTATGAATATGTGCAATTGCTTTGAGAAGCTGTGGCATATAAGTTGCGAATTCTTTAGGAGTAAGCTTTCCTTTTTTCTCTAAATTTTCCCCATTAATCCATTCAAAAACAAGATAAGATGTTCCATCAGTAAGCGTCCCACGCTCATAATATCGAACAATGTGTTCATGTCGAAACGCATCTGCAATACGCTCATTTTGTTCTATTCCTTCTTCGCCAAAGATAGTATGAGCATAGTCAACTTTGGGATTCACCCCTCTTTTTGGCCATGCAAGAATCTTAATCGCTCGTTGCCCATCTGCATGTAATGCTTTGTAGACAAGACCAAAACCACCATCTCCTGCTTTTCTTACAATCGTGTAACTCTGAATATCTAAGTCATAACATTCTGCTAACTCTTCAAGAGAAGTGTATTCCTCTTCTTTAAGAATAGCATGAAGGCGCGGGTTATTCTGCAGGAGAGCAGCTTTCAAAGTAGCGAACTCTGACCTTACTTCTATTTGTTTAAGAGTGTCTTCAAGGGATGCGCTCATAACCTAAAGAAAAAGGATACGGAGTTATAAAAGTTACTATCATAAAGTAGTAGGTAATCAAGTTTTTCTGCATATTATTGCTTGAACATCAGGAATGAGCTCTTTTATTTCATCACAAGTTTCTTCCATCATTTTATCTTTAGAGCAATCGCCTTCTATGAAAATCTCTAAAGTGTTCCCAGTAAGAATTATGGTACTCTCTTTTGAAAGCCATGCTGCTTTTAGTGCCTCTACTTTTTCTTGTGTTTGTGTGACTATTCTAATTATTTTAACGGTATAGATTAAATGTTTGTCAGCTAGAGGGTGATTCATATCAACGATCACTTTATCACCAATTTCTCCGACAATTCTTGCATGGCGACCAAATGCAGGGACAAGTCCACCAACACGAGGGAAAATTCCTTTTTCTCTCATGTGTCGTTTTGACACTTTCTGTACCATTGCAGGAACACGTTTTCCAAACGCTTCTTCAGGGGGAATCTCCAACTCACACACTTTTCCTACTTCTTTTCCTTCCAAAGGTAATGCACCGAAAATACATCTATTCCAATGGTTTGCACGAAGAAAGGAGCGTTTTCCAACGCAGACAATAACTGATCCATAGAATTCATCAGAACTGAAAATACCTTCTTTTTCTGCAAGAAGTGGATTTGTTGTATCGAAAAAAGTGTTATCTTCTTTTACGCGTGCAACATATTCTATCTCGACAAAGTCGTTTTTCTTAATTATCATTTAGGGTCTTGGTAAATACAGATTCTCTTTTATGTGTTTCGGAAAAACACGCTCGAGAGTAATATTTATATACTTCGTTGCAGAAAAATGAACTATGACAGCATTTTATCTCTTTTTTCTTATTGTATCTGTACCTTTCTTATGCACAGCAGTATTCTTCAGAGATCGCATTGCAAAAAAACATAGAGAGATAGTGGACTACATTGTTCGCCAGCGAAAAGAAGGACATGCAGAAGGAAAGATTCGAACAAAGATGGAAATTCACGGCCATACTCCTGAAAATTTGAATCTCTATTTTCAGCTTGCTGATGAGCAGATACGATCTAATAAAATAGTACAGTCTGTGTTTTCTTTTATTTTGATTGCTCTTGTTCTTGGCGGTTTGTTTGTGACTGCGCAACAGACGGGCATGACTGCGGCTGTTGCAACAACATTGACTGGTGCGCCAACTTGGAGTTGGAGCTGGAGTGGTTTTGGTGGAGGTTATGACTGCGGCGACGATTATCCTGCGGATGCTGATGATGTCATGGATTTGTCAGATTGCGTTTCTGATACAAGCACAACAGAAGATTATCTTTTTTGTTATGTAAATAATTCAGTAACATCTGATGAAATTTCTCCTGATGGTTCGAATGATGCTTGGTATTCGACAAATCTTGGAGAGGATGTTTCTGCTGTTTCAAGTATTGATACTGTTGCATTATTAGAAAGTGCGTATATTTTTCCATGGAGTGTTGCAGCAGAAAGTTATGATAATGTGGATTGTTTTTCGTGGGATCATGGAATGACGAGAACAGAAGATTGGCATCAGTGTAATGCGAGCGATACAACACCCCCAAACCTTGTGTTTTATTATACTGATGTTGGGGATGGAGAGAATGTTTCGTATGGAGGAGTTTCGACAGAGCTGTCTTTGAATAGTTCGTATTATCTTTGTTATGATGAGTTGAGTTGTACGACAGAAACCTCTGCATGTTCAGATGGTTCATATTGTGTTGGACGATTGGATTCTGAGGATGGAAGTTCGTGGTATCCTTGCGATACAACGTTGGATGCTGATTATTATCGCTGTTGTACAGGTGGTTGTGATGCGAAGGAGATGATGTGTGGGGAGTATGTTGGTTCTGATACACGTTCAGCAGTAGAATTTGATGAGTGTTCATCAGATGGAACTTCAGGGTGTTGTTCTGCTTCTACAGATTGTGTGTATGATGGAGAATGTTATAGCGAAGATGAGACAATTGAGTATCTTTCAGGATCATTGGGAGTATGTGGGGGGAGCGGTCCTTGTATCGAAGGCACTGCTGAGATCTTGACTTTTGTTTGTTCTGATGAACATTGGTGTCCGGAAGGGTTTGAGTATGATGATTCGTCAGGAATTGGAATTTGTATTCCAACGCAGGCCGCTTGTTATGATTCAACTGATTCAGATTATTGTAATTATATTTTTGGGTCGGATGATACAGATGTTTGGGAAGCAGATACAGATGGATCTTATGGATGTGTCGACCCAAGTTCCACAGGTTTAGGGTATTACAATACTTCTTGTGTCTATTCAGGAACATATGGGGGCATAGATTACTATTTCTATCAAGATATTATATGGTATTAAAGGAAGGTTTTTTGTAATTATAAAGAAGAGAAACTAAATTATTCAGTATATCCATTATACAAATCAACACGATCCTCTGATGGATTTTGAGGACCAATATTATTTAATATTCTTGCACAAAGAAGCTCTAGTTCATGTGGTTCTACGTTTGGTGAAGAGTCCATAGCAAAATCGTCAACATTAGTATGCTCAAAAAAAGAATGACCCATCTCGTGTGCAATGGTTACAACAACACCTTCATAAGTACCCACTCCCCCATAACTAATCTCAACATCAGAAATAATTCCTGTTGAACTGTCAGCATTTCTATCAGTTTGCCAATTTCCCGTTAATGTAAAATAAATATCCCCCCCACTTCCGGAAGGAATTATTGAGATAGATGGTGCAAGAGAACCATCCCATAATGCAACAGCATCTGCTAATGCACTATCATAATCAAACCCCGAATAAGTATACCCATTAAAATCTTCAACTTCTAAATCGATTGTTGCATCTCTAATACTACTATTCCATCCTCTAAAATAAGGTCCCAACGAAGAAACACCACTCATATACTTCACGAGTTTAGTAACATTATCAACATCACCAGATGCATGACCAGAAATATCTCCCATATCAATCTGTGAGCCAACGACTGATGCAACCTCATCAGCATACGTCTCAGGTATCAACGTCACCCAGCCTGAATTTGTTCCAGCAGAAACATCAATCCATTCATCTAACGAAACGCCACCATAACAATTCGAACCAGTATTCGTTGAAGGAACAGAAATATTATACAAACCTTCTTCATCTAAACTAAACGCCGCAACACCAGATGCGTCCATAGTAACTGTGGAAGAATAACCAGAAGTACTATTAGTAAGAGTTACATCAATCGAACAAGAACTATCAGCAGCAGCTCCATTATCGCCGTCAATAACGTACATATCAACAGAAGCTACAGAAGCAACCAATAAACTATACGAAGCGCTATCAGACAATCCGCCTGCGTCAGTAACCTTCACTTCAACAGTGGAAGTACCAGAAGTTGTTGGTGTTCCAGATAATCGTCCAGAACTGTTTATAGACAACCATGAAGGACCGTCGACAAGACTATACGTCAATGCATCTCCTTCCGCGTCAGTAGCGGAAATGGAAGCGCTATACGCAGTATTAACAGTCGCAGAAGAAAGTGACGTTGTCGTAATTTCAGGAGCAGTATTTGTTGAACTATCAGCAATCGTTAACTCCAACGACGCTTCATCTTCACCAAAACTATCTTCTACTTCAACATCAATATTATAATTCTCTCCAACCATAAACTCATCAGTTACTGTAAAGGACATCGTACAGCCATTATTGCTATATGTTACATCAAATGGTAATTCGTCAATACGACAAGTTAATGTTCCTGCACCATCGTCTTGTGTTGCAGTAACACTATAAGTAAATGGAGTATTCAAATATGCAGTTGCAGTTGAAGCAGAAGTAATGACAGGCGGACTTCCATACGTCGAAGTATCGCTGTCTCCTGTCTCACCAGTTTCTCCAGAATCATAAGTACTATCTCTGCCAGTATCATTAGGAACGCTATCTCTTCCAGTACAGCCAAGAGCTGCAATAAGTCCAAGTGGCATCCCTTTGCGCAATAACCCCTCTAACCCTGCCATGTGTCTACTTATAACGCCCATGTTTATAAAGTTTTTGGTTAATTACTGGAAAGTGATAAAAGTATAAGATTTTGGAGGCTAAATAAATAGTATGTTAAGGATTTTTAAAGTAAATTTCTGAACTCTCTTTATTTACAACTCAATTCCACTAATCCTGGAAAAGCTGCTCCATTGAGTTGAAAGCGTACCTCTGTTCCATCAGAATAGTAACCAACGATAGTGTCATTTTTGAGAGACATATTTAACCGAACAGGATGCGTCAATGCAACATCTGTATAAAGTGTTACATCAAATGCCTGTGGCATACCTCCTACACCAAGACGCCCCCACTGAACCGATTGTGTTTCATCTAGTTGGTATCTCGTGCCCCTCTCTGTTTCAATATAATTTGTATATTGTTTGTCATCTCCACGCTGGATCTTTACATCTCTAATAATATCTCTTTGATCTAGTTTCTTCGCCTTTTTCCATAATGTTCTTTTATATCGAAGAAAACAGCCAGTAGGATCAGAGGCAGATACATATACCTTTTCTCCATGTTCTCTTACTTTTTCTTTTGTTGACCCACTGCAACCCGAATAATACCATGTTCCTTCTCTAGAACCTGCATTGAAGCTCCCTTCTGCTTGTTTTGTTCCGTTCTCACACCACGCTGTCCAGAAACCATCACGTTTGTCATCAGCATACATTCCTTTTTCTGCAGGATTTCCATTCTCGTACCAGGTACTCCATTCTCCTTCTTTTTTTCCATTTTTGTAGTTTGCTTTAACTTCTAACGTACCATTATCAAACCACTTTTGAAATGCTCCGTGTTGTTTATTGTTCTGTAACCCCTCTTCTTCTACTTTTATTCCTGCTTCATTCCAAGTAATCCACACACCATTACGTTTGCCATCATTAAATTCTCCTGTCTGTGCTATTTTTCCATTTTTGTGCCAAAACGTTGCAGGACCATGCTTCACTCCATCCTCACGAGCACAATACTCCAAAAACTCTTGAGGGGGTGATACTCCTTTTCTATCTGTTCCTGATGGACATGGTCCATCAGTACAGCTGGTTAGTGCTACAGCAGCCACGACACCCAGATTCATCAAGATTCGCTTTGAGTCATTACATATATTTTCAAGTGACATATTCTATGGTAGAGAAAGAGCGAACTATTAAAAGTTATTGACTTTCTGTAAGCATTAAGTTTCCCTCTGATGAAGATCAAAAAATATGAATATCAGCTCTGAGAAGCCAATTTCTATATAAATAACACCTAAAAATACATATCCTAAGTAAAATATCTAGATTAACAATATATAGTTGCTCATTCTTAGTAACTACTGTTGCGTGACAGCAACGGAGAGAACAAAATGGGATATTACGAAGATGGAAACAAACAGTATTACACAGTAGATGACAAGAAGGTGTATATCAACGGACAACGTGTCCGAGGTATGGTTGTAAAAAATGATGGGAACGATGTTTCTATCAAAACCTACAGATTAGACTCACCAGGTATGAGAACATTACGAAGCATTGGACGCTTTGTTGGGGGAGCTCTTACGCTTGCAGAGCTTGTTTTCATTGGTTATGGAAGCTACAAAGTTAGCGAGGATATCCGTGATTATCTTGTAACGCATGACGAGACAGTCCAAACAGAAGTTGCAAATAAACCCTCTGATTTTGTTTATGTGCAGGACAACAGTAAAGGAAAAGCAGTTTTGCGCTATGAAGCGCAGTCTGGAGAGACCGCTGAGAGCATTTCTGATCTCTTTAATCGGGCTGACCAAAAGGATGCATTTGCAGACGCGACAAAATGCAATGTTGTTTTTGCAAATGGGAAATATGTCAGTGATGCTCCATTGAAAGAAGGGGAATCGGTCTATGTTGTTACAGCGCAAAACTAAGTGAGAACAATGAACAGTAGCCAAAAGAAATTGTTGCAAGCATTACGAAGAGACGCTTTTCTCTCTATGGCGCAAATTCATAGAGAGACAGGTATCAATGTCCAAACGCTCCGTGTAAACTTGAAAAATCTGCAGGAAAAAGATATTGTCAAAAAAGCAACAGTGCTTTTGGATACGCAGAGATTAGGTTATTCTCACCATATTATTTTTTTTCTTAGATTTCAAGATGGTGCCAATATTGCTTTTTTGCAAAACAAAGAAGCAGTGAACACTATTCTTGAACTAGATGAAAAACATCTCTACTTCGTTGAAGCATTCTTTGAAAGCGGCGCAAGTTTAGATAAATTCATCACGAAAATTGAAGAAAACACCCCGTTAGAAAACGTCAAATTTTGGGTAGTGAAGAAGCAAATAACACATGAAGACTTTTTAGGGTAATTTATGTTTTTATAAATAGAGGTAAAAAATACAGACAATATGGAAAATATCTAGATTATGTTCATATAATCTGGATATAACTCTCCTTGAAGTAGGATAAAAACTGAATGAGGTAATAAGTTATGGTAAAAAAAGAAATTTGTTTTATTTCCCCGAAATTTTCCAATTACATTGGAGGTATGGAAACGCATGCATATGAATTTTCTCGCGCCTTTTTGTCTGATAGGGAATACCCTCTTTCACATATTTTTGTTAAGAAAATAGTTACGGATGGAATTCCTGCCCCTTCAAAAATAGAAGTTCAGGATAGTACTGAAGTTCCCGAATGTAATCAAGGCGACTTTTCTGCAACACCTTATTTAAGACCAGTATTAACAGAGAACTTTGAAGAAGACGCGAAAATTTTAGTTGAAAATTGTGACCCTGAAAAAACAATTTATTTTTTTAATAGTCCTACATGGTTACCCTGTGTAGAATATATTAAACAAATGTATCCCCAAGCTCGTGTGATAATTCGCTCTGGAGGAAATGATATTGTAGCAGGATGGATAGGAGATGAAAAAAGACAAGAGCAAAGATTGAACGATACAAGAAAAAGATTAGTTGATTTAGTAAATACATATGTTGATTCTTTTATTGTGAATAGTGCCTATTCCAGAAATAGAACATTAGAAGTAGGAGTAGATGAAAAAAGAATAGTGACGGCTATAGGGGGCGTTGATTGCAATCTTTTCTATCCTGAACTAAAAACAAATGAACCTGAAACGCCTTTGAATATATTAACTGCTGCGCGTCTTGTAAAATTTAAGGGATTTGAATATGCTCTACAAGCAATACGATTACTCACGGAAAAAGGGAATAAACAAAGAATCAAATATCACATAGTAGGAGAAGGTCCTGAGCGAGTAAACATTGAAGATTATTGTAGGGAGTATAAGCTAGAAGACGTTGTCTCATTAGAAGGAGCAAGAAGTATTGAAGATATGCCAGCCATATTTAGAAAAGCAGATCTCTTCTTACATATGCCTATTCATCTTGAGAAACGTGAGAGAGGATCTTCTTACATCCACACAGAAACCATGGGGCGCTGCCTATGTGAAGCACAAGCGTCAGGACTCCCAGTAGTTGCAACAAGAGTAGGTGGTGTTCCTGAAATAGTAGAAGATGGTGTGACAGGATTTCTTGTTCCAGAAATGGATTATATATCCGCAGCAGAAAATCTATCAAGACTAGTAACGGATTATGAACTGAAACAAAAGATGGCAAGAAATGCGCGTGTTCGTGTCGAGGAACTATTTGATTGGAGCATTGTGTTTAAACAGTATAAGGAGTTGTTTGTTTAAATGGTTCCTCTTAATTTTCCCGATATTGACAAGTTACAAGTTAAATATGGCGATGTGCTCGGGTATACAGAATTACCTGCACGCTGGAAAGGGGGATATAAAAAGAAACCAGCAATTCTCTTAGAATTGGAGAATCAAAAGCTGGTATTGCATAGTGGAAAAGATACTTCACAAATAATTGCTCTCAATGGGATTCTTGCTCAAAAAAATAAAGAAAAGTTAATCTCCTCCCCAATAGCATACATAGGAGAGACATTCTTTTATTCAGAATATATTGAAGGTGTGAAACCCCCTGCTGATTCAGATACTCTCTTAGACATAGCACGACTTCAGGCAAAATTCCATCAACATCCTAGGGGTATAATTGATACATTAGTTTGGGAAGACAGATATAGGGCAGCTATCCATTATTTAGACAAAGAAGAAGTATTGAGAAGAGAAATGTTGCCGGAGATTACGTTTACAAGGAGAGGATTATTACATGGCGATTATCATCGCAACAATCTTGTTTTAACTGAAAACGGATTAGTTGCTATAGATCTCGAACACCTTGTTGTTGGACCTATTGCTGTTGATCTTGCTCGACCATTTGTAAGAATGTGCGGTAGTACAGAGGATAAAAGTAACTATTTCAATGCTTATTTTAACAATGAAATGGGAATAAATGAAGCAGAGTTACAAAACGGCGTTATTGCTTATTATGTTATTCAAATCTATAAAATGGTAGAGAATGGATTCATACCGGAAGCAAGAAAATCTTTAGGGGAATTAAAAGATTTATTACAAAAAGTTAAAAGCTGCTAACGTATAAGTTTGTCTACACAATCATGGAAAGTACTCTTCATTTATGAAGCCTCCATGATAGAATCTTTCTTTATCGCTTTTGGATAAATGTTCTATGTTGTTTATCATCTTTACATAAGAAATATTATTATGTCTTTCGATAAAAGAAATAGAGCCAGGATTAATAATTAAACTCCCCCATAAATCTTTAGGATCAAACTTTAATGCTTTTGCAAAATAATATCTAATGACATTCCCATGAGTAAAAAGAACAATGTTTTCATTATCTGGAAGCAGGTGAAGTTCATTAATGAATAAATCTATTCTCTCTTTATCTTCTTTTTCTCGAAGAGGACTCGTTCCTTCTTTAGGAGGACCACCAACAATGGTTCTATAAATCTCTTTAATGTTAGGTGCATTCACAAAAGGAATCTCTAATTTTAATTTATGATACTCTTCAAATGTTTGTTGTGCTCTTGTTGCTGTGCTCACATACACTCTTGTAATTGGAAGAGAAGAGAGCATATTAGAAACTTTTTTTGCTTGCATCACGCCATTTTTTGTAAGAATAATATCTTTTTCTGTCTTTATAGCTTCTCCATGTCGTATCAAAAAGATTTTCATTTATGCAAGCATCCCAATAATTAAAAAGACGAGCATTATATATAAATCTTCCCGAGATTACTTTGATAAAGTAAGATTTCTGGTTTGAATCTTGCTTTTAATCAGAAAGAAGTACTGAATGATTTCCTGGAATTCAGCAAAAAACAGAAAAGAATATAAAATGATAAGTAAAGGAGATAAATTATGCTAACCGAATCATGGACAATAAAAAAAGTACAGACATTATCAGAAATCTACAAAGAAACAGCGAAACTAGAACCTGACCGCAAGAAAGAATTTGAGGAAAAGGCAACAGCACTTAATGTCTTGGTTGCAATTTTAAAACAAATTCCTGAAAAGAGAATGTCCTGGATGGAGTTGAAAGAACTTCTAGCCCAAGCGAGAGAAGAAGTAATTCCTCAAAAGAGATGGCTATTTTTCTCTACTAAAAGAAAACCAATCCCCCTTTCACTTTTTACCGAGAAAATAAGATTATACCGTCAATTTAAAGAACAATTGGAAGCACACGCAATAGCTGCAAAATAAACATCAATGCTTTTACATTTTTTTCCACGATCTTTTAAGCCATTGCTCGCTTTTCTCTACCTCTTCCAGCATTTTCTCTGCGTGTTTTTGAAATTTTTCATGTTTAATAATTCCTCTCCTCACAAGAACACCATAGAGCATATAATAATCAGCATCTGCATATTTGAATTTCTGTTTTAGCGTTCTTACTTGTTCTTCGAGTTCTTTTATTCTGTTCATCAAAGAAGCATTATTCTGTTCAATCTTGCTCACCTTTCATGTGTTTCAACATTTTTTTGAAATCCTTTTGAAATTTTGCATCATTGATAATGCCTTTTGCTGCGAGCATTCCATATATTGTATGAACTTGTGTTTCAAGTACGTTTACTTGTACTTTTAGAGAATCAATCTCTTCTGCTGTTTTATCCATAATGAACACCTCTCTCATAAGTTCTCGGATATTTCTGTCATGGCATTGCCAAAGAGCTTGAAAGTTCGTTTTGCAATAAACAAGAAGAATAAACCCACACAGATTATGCCTACAGCAATGTATGGTACATTAAACTGTTTGATTTGCGTTGCGAGGAATAAACCCATACCAAAGAAAAGCAAATGTACCCCAAATACTCTTGAAGAATCATCTTTCATTATACATCACCTCTGCTTGACATATTTTCATAAGAAACAGAAAGCACAGCAACTATTTAGAGCCAATCCCTAAATTGAGAATTTCTTACAGTTAATTGCTAACACTTTCTCCATCGCTTTCAACTTTGATGCATTTGACTTTGTCATCTGTGTCTCCATAGGTTGGAACCAAGCACAGAAAGCATTTCTGCTATGATTACTGTGTTGTTTCACCTACATACTTCTTTGCAAAAGCCATGGTGCATAAAGTCTGAAAGACTTTATTGTGCGTATGCACAAAGTGGTTGTTGGAATATTTTTCTGCGATGTTGTGCGAGATAGCACAACTGTTTATGAATTAAGCCAAGTGTTACCATTGTCTTGATGATTCTTGTTCTGTTTTTCTTGTTTGTCTTTTTTGCTTTTGTACGGACTCTCGTGATTAATCCGTTTAGTTTTATCATACTATTGAATCGCTCAACAGCAGTTCTTTTCTTGAATTCTTTTTTGAAAAATAACTCGCAGCGAAGAAACGGATTGTATTCAAACCGCCAGTCATCTGGCGGAAGATCAACAAATGTTTCTATTGCTCCGCCTCTTGCGTTGAATGCAACCATTGGAATTTTCTTTTGCTCTGAAACAGTCAACTCCATTACTTCTCTCGTGTCAAATATGCCATCGTAGAACATAAATGGATTGTTAGAATTATTGCATATTTGACCGGATGTCAAGTGTTGTTTTGTCAATGTAATCTGACCAATCCTTGCTTTGTCAAGAGTAAATTTGCGTGGTAATTCTGTTCGGTACGAACACGATAACATAAGCCAAAATCCATAGAACTTTTTGTTATCACTTTTTGCGCCAAACATCATTGGATCTGCATCGCTTTGTGGTTTGTCAAGTGCAATGTCTGTACCATCGTGGCACAGCGCATCATCAACAAAATGTCCATCATCTTCGATGATTTTATCTATCCACTCAAACATCTTTTCAAATGCTCGTGTATGTCGTCTTTGAAGGATTAAAGCGTACGCGTTTAGCCACTCAAAAACAAGTCTGAAAACTTCACTATCATCATACCCTCTGTCAGCATAAAATTGTTCTATTTTTTTATAGTGCCTACTTAACTTTTTTATCATTGGTTTTGCTTCTTTCATATCATTTCTATGACCTTTTCTCATCTTGCAAAGCAAGATGAGGTAGCGGTCGATATCGACCACAAAAGTTGTTTTCATAAATGGTCTTTTCTTGA
>Ga0247727_10002605_pt1 | contig 40950 bp, 36 predicted proteins | sample WisWelCaveWW1625_FD_202498 | JGI IMG/M metagenome (GOLD analysis project Ga0247727, IMG submission 202498) | Biofilm microbial communities from Wishing Well Cave, Virginia, United States - WW16-25 | ecosystem: Environmental > Aquatic > Deep subsurface > Groundwater > Cave microbial mat | place... | reverse complement strand
TATGTACATTTCGTTTTGGAACGCTGAGTTGAACAGGATTGGCTGTGTGCCTACAGCAGCGCGGCTTTTCGGCTAAGAAGTAATAAGGAGACTATGTACATTTGGTTCAAACGCCCTTACCACCGGAGTTAAAATCACATTTGACGGAACAGGAATTGATTATTTGCTGCTTCTTATTCCGATTGCCGCGGGTAATCTGATCTATGCTTCATGGAAAGGAACCGATCAGTTCGTTCAGATTTCGAAAATCGTCATGTTGGCAACCTCCGCATTCTTTGTTGCGCGTTACGGATTTTTAATGGAATATTCAAAACTGAGCTTTGTAGGCATTGGTCTCTGGATCACATTGCTTGCTTCTGTTTTTGTAATGTTCGAAAAACAAGTGATGGACATGATCAACAAACAAAAATCATCAGGCGGAACTCCTCCGGTTAACTGATCCTCGAATAACAGAAAATAATTTTGATCGGCCGGTAGAAATTCCGGCCGTTTTTTTTATATGAGTTCGTCAACCTTTTCCTTAATCCAGCCTTTGTCTGCAACATTTGTTGCAGATTCAATTTCCGATCTCAATCTTTTCATTTCTTTTTTGTCACGCACTTCTGCACGGCTGAGTTTGATCACCCATCGTATAAAATTTTTGTAGTTCACCCGGTTCTGTTCAGAGATTACTTTTTTTCTTCTTACCAAAGTGAGAAAACTTTCTTTGAGCGATGACAACGCGCTGTATTCACTCTGCTCATAAAAAATTTTCATTAATGTTGTTTTGGAATCAAGCTGATAGAAGATGTCTTCATATTTCACGTCCTGCAGCAACGGCAGCACTTTGTCATATTGGTTAAGCGCGAAATAATATTTTGCCAGATTGAATGTGTATGCATTGCTGCGGTATTTCTTTTCGATTTGATTTTTATAACCATTGATGAACCGTTCTGTCCATTTGAATTCTTTCAACCGTAAACCAACCGTAATAATATTCTTGTAATCCCAGGGCGAGATATATCCATCCTCAAGCATCAGGTCATTTTCGAGGGACTGTTTATAAAGCAGAAACAATTCGCGCAGATATTCCGTTTTCCCAAGGTTAATGTTTCGGATGCAATAATTCATCGCAAACAAAAACATATTCTTCAACTCATCATGTTTGAACAATGATTGATGAAGCACGAGCAGTGATTTGAGTTTTTCGAAATGCTTTTCCTTCTCAGGTTCAAGCATAGTGAGCAGAATGTGATGATAAATGTCAACTGCAGGAATATGAGTAAATGATTTTTGCTTCAGCAATGAAAGAATTTCTGACAGCAACAAAACATCTGTTTCAATGGTCAGAAAGTTTTTATAATGAAGCAGCGCAGCACAATACTGCAATTTGTTAATCAGGTAAAAAGCATCCAGCGCATTGATTGCTTCATGAATGTTCTTGTCAGAGGTTCTTAGATTTTTGTTTTCGAGAAATAGATTGTGTTGAGCCTCCAACTGAAATTGCCCGAAATAAAAATGGCTATCGCGCATTTCGTGGAGCTGATGTTTTTTGATTGCTACTGTTAAGGCTTCGGGAAAATGTTTATCCAGTTTTCGCTCATTCATCAATTGAAGTAAATGCGAATCATAAGCTGCCGGTTTTTGCTGTAATTTTTCAATGACAAGAAACTGTTCCGCTTTTTTCACAAGATCAGAAAACAGGCGGTTAAACTTTATGCGGTTAAATTTTGATTTTGAAATTCGTTTCCAAATTGTTTTTTCATCTGCTTTATATTGAGTAGATGATTTGAAACAAGGAAGAAGTGTTTGTGTAAGTTGCATTAATCTTTCATCCAGATTGAAATAAGGTGATTGAATGAATTTGCAGAAACGATTCAACTCGTAAACATTCATCTTATTGAAGTAATCGTAGAGTTTGGAAGAATGAAAGGGATAGGATGGGTAATTCACTGTCAGCAATATATTTCGTATTTAGTTAATAATCGTGAAACAAATGTAACCATGATAACTTAGATAGATCACTATAATTACTTTAATAATAATCCGTATTTGAGTCAATAAATGTCCTTGTTTTTCTACAAACCGATACTCATCTTTGCATCGTGAAAGAATGTATCCACAGTTCAACATTAAATTCGAATCGATGAAAAAATTATTCTGCACTTTGTTACTGATTGCAACTCTTGGTTTGGGTACCGCGAACGCAAGTCATTTGATGGGAGGAGAAATCACTTACTTCCATCAGATCGGAAATGATTACGTATTCAATTTGACATTGTATCGTGATTGTGGGGGTGTAGCTTTCCCGTCCAGCCCTATGCTGACGATAAGTTCGGCAAATCTTTCAACGACTTATACGCCAACCATGTTTGCAACAGGAGTCTTTGAGATATCTAATCTTTGTTCTGCACAGTTTTTGAACAGCGCATGCATCGGTGGCGCTTTGATGGGAATTGAAAGACAGACATACACAACTACGGTAACATTAACAGGTAATGCAAATGACTGGGTAATTATTTATGATGATTGCTGCCGCAACGCAGCAATCACAAATCTGGACAACCCTGCGAGCTATGGTTTAAGACTTGAGTCGAAACTGAATAATCTCAATGGTGTGAACAGTTCACCAGAATTTGCAAATCCTCCGGTGATGATTTTATCACAAAACGTCACTCAAAATATTACATGGACTGCTTATGACGTTGATGGCGATCAACTGGTTTATACATTGACTGCTCCTTATGACAATTCGGGAAATCCTATACCTTATGCAGCCGGATTTTCAGCGCAACAACCATTTCAAAATTTTCAATCAACCACATTGGATTCGCTTACGGGTGTAATGAGCGTAAGTCCCAGTACTTTGCAAATTGGTGTAGTGTCCATGATTATGGATGAATACAGAAATGGTGACTGGATAGGAAGTGTGAGGCGTGACCTTCAACTTGCTGTGTTGAACAGCAGTAATTCGCTTCCAACATTATCCGGTTTTGGAGGAATGATTTGGTATGAAGCATGGATTTGTCCTGACTCTCTTTTTGAATATACAATCGAAAGTGATGATGGGGACACAGCTCAAATTTTGACAATGACATGGGATAGTAGTTTGGCAGGTGCAAGTTTTACAGTATCCGGTGGTAATCAACCTGTAGGTATATTCAGTTGGGAAGCAAATCAATCAATGATTGGAGAGACAAAAATTTTTACAGTTACAGTAAAAGATGACAACTGCGATTATAATGGAATTCAAACCTACGCGTATGTAATTCACGTTGATTCATGCGGACCATTCGTTGATTACGTCTGGCCAGGTGATGCCAATGACGATGGATTTGTTGACAATACAGATTTATTCCCGATTGGTTTGGCATATGGATTTGTCGGATATGCCCGAGATAGTGTTTCAATAAACTGGGAAGCAAAAAATTGCAATGATTGGATTGACACTTTTTCTTTCGGAGGAAATTATAAACATGCAGATTGCAACGGTGATTCAATCATCCTTGCTGATGATACGGCAGCAATTCTGCTCAACTTCGGATACTCACACCCACAGCGAGAGGCAGAAGGTGCGCAGGGTGGCAATGCACCGTTACTCACCATTGAACTTCCAACAGATACATTTGATGATGGAGATACAATAACCGCTACGTTGCTTCTTGGTGACATGAACCTTCAGGCAAATGACGTCTACGGACTTGCATTTACTTTCAACTACGATGTACAAGTGGTTGATAGTTCATTCGTACAACTTGAATTCAGTGATTCATGGCTTTGCGATCTTGCGGATTGCATTTCTATCAATCATGAGGATTATGGCAATGGACAATTGCAAATCGGGTTGACAAGAATTGATCAGCAATCAAGATCAGGTTATGGTGAAATCGGAACGATAAAAATGAAAATCACTACGGATAACATCAACGGTAAGGATGATCTCTACTATTTCCTGAATGCTTTCATAAATAATGTAACGATGATTGATGAAGAGGGAAATGAATTGCAGACCAATGCCGGTGGTGATAGTGTTGCCGTGCATTATGAAGAAACTTCGATCAATGAATTAGATGAAGGTCTGATTCAAATCTATCCGAATCCGTCTGATAATTATATCGTCATTGAAAATATCACGCATCCTTCATCACTTATCGGAATTGAAATTTTTAATCCTGCAGGAAGTGTTGCAGAAAGAATGATTAAACCGGTAATGACAGATGGTAAACTGATCATCAATATTTCAGATCTTACTGATGGCATTTACTTTATCAAACTGAGATTTGAAAACGGAAATATTCTGAAACGATTTGTAAAAACAAAATAGTAATTCTCTTTCTAGTATCAGGTTTACAAAGTGTTTTAGTTGAGCGGTTCTTTTGGGAAGAGCCGCTTTTTTTACGCCACTTCCCCTTCCAACCCGTTTCTGTAATGAATTTTGTTTTCGATGCGCAGGATAACGCGCAGAAGATGGCTGTAGTCAAAAGGCTTGATAAAAAAGTCTATGGGTCCGAGTTTAAATGATTCGCGAATCACGGCTTTTTCTTCCATGCCCGAAACAAGAATGACTGGAATTTTATTATTCAAATCATTGTGTAGATAATTTACTAATTCAATGCCGCTCATTTTGGGCATCATGATATCCGTAATGATTAAATCAGGCTGGTTGAATTTGACTTCTTCGAGCGCCTTGCAACCGTCCTCAGCAGTAATTACATCAAACTGCCGCGCTTTGAGCCAGCGCATGGTGGTATAAAGAAAAATAGGGTCATCGTCAATGACGAGAATACGCATGGTGGGTAGCTGTAAATTTTTGATTGAAGTTGCGCTCTTCTACGAGGTGTAGATCAAAAAGTTTAAAACACACCCCCAACCCCCTCTCGCTCATACTCAAAGAAGCTGCGCGCAGAGGGGGCTTTTGCTCCGTTTATCTTTTGTGAGAAATGATCTATGATACTTTCTTACTCCCTTCTCCTGTTGGGAGAGGCGCAGGGGTGAGGGAGAGAAAATTCAGGAAACGGTAACGAGGTTTTCAACCTTCTCCATCCAATTGTATTGATCAGGAAGGGTGCCTCTCCTTACTCCCTCTAATTGGTTGCGCAACCAGTTTGATATTGATCTTGAATCAACAGAGGGGAGGATATAATTTTTTCCTTTAAATCCAAATTCAGCTACATGAATAATGGTAGCGGCTGTTCCTGTGCCGAACATATCCTGAAGGTTACCGCTTGCTTGTGCTTCGAGAATTTCATCCATTGAAATATCACGTTCTTCAATCCTGATTCCCTTTTGTTTAAGCAACTCAATAACGCTGTTCCTTGTCACGCCATCCAAAATATCTTCATGAGTAAAAGAAGGAGTGATAGCGACATTGTCAATGACAAAAAACATATTCATGGCACCCACTTCCTGCACATATTTGAAATCAGGATAACGCGTCCATAGAACCTGATCATAACCTTGATCCTGCGCTTCTTTCAACGCGAGCATGGTTGCTCCATAGTTGCCTGCAACTTTTGCCGCACCCACACCGCCTTCTACCGTTCTCACATATTTGTCGGCAACTAAAACTTTCACAGGTCGTGCGAAATAAGGTCCCACCGCACAACATAGAATAAAAAAACTGTAAGACTTCGGAATATGAATACCTACACTTTCATCATTGGCAAAAAATATCGGTCGGATATAAAGCGAAGCTCCTTCCTGAGTTGGAATCCATTCACGCTCCAGGGACACTAATTTCTTAGTCGCATCCATAAACATATCCATCGGAATTTCGGGCATCGCCATTCTTCTGGCAGAACGATTCATGCGGGCAAGGTTCTGAGCGGGTCTGAAAATCAAAGGGTTGCCGTCCGGATCTTTGAATGCTTTAAAGCCTTCAAAAAGAGATTGTCCGTAGTGTAAAGCAGTAAGTGCCGGAGTGAAAGAAATTTTGCCGTAAGGAATAATCTGAAAGTTTTTCCACGAACCATCCGCGTATTCAGCTGAGAACATGTGATCAGTAAAGATTTTTCCGAAAGGAAGATCGTTAAAATCTATTTCACCGACTCTTGATTGAGAAACCTTTTGAACCTTGATTGTTGTCGACATACTGTTTGGTTTACTGGTTCGGCTGGCAAAATACGGACATTATTTTTGATCAGTCTAACATCGCTCTGATTACTAATCCTGATATTCTGTTCGCAATCTAAAAAAATAACGAATTCAAGTTTTATGAATGAAGAAGTAATTCTAACCTCCATTTTTCGAAAAGAGTTTTTCAACTCCGATATTTATTCAACTGAAGAAAAGGAAATCTTTAAATTGCTTTCGGTCACCGGGTTGAATAAAAAAAATATCCTGATCATCACGAATAGAAATGATGCTGCTCAGCAAGATCAGTTAAATAAAATTCTTAACTACACCAGGCTGACAATGGATGACATTCATCTTTTCTTCTTGGGCAAGGATGAAATTGTCCCGTTGAAACATTTTGGACTTGAGTCATATTGCAAGGTTCTTGTTTTCGGTGTTTCATCGCAGCAATTGAGAATGAATTTTTCATCAACTGTAAATTCCATTATCCATTACGATGGAATCGAAATATTATTTACTACTTCGCTCGAAGAATTAAATGAGGACATGGTGAAGAAAAAAGCACTCGTTGCTCCGCTGAATAAGTTGTTCAATATATCCAGAACATGAGGGAACTCATTTTTGCAACACAGAATAAACATAAGCTGCTTGAAGTGTCATCACTTCTTGGAAATCAGATCAAATTGGTTGCTCTCGCTGATTTAAGATTCAAAGAAGAACTTCCTGAAACGCACGAAACGCTTTCAGAAAATGCACTTGAAAAAGCAACATTTATTTTCAATCTGTTCAATAAGAATTGTATTGCAGAAGACACAGGGCTGGAGATTGATGCCTTGTATGGTGAGCCGGGAGTTTATTCAGCGCGATATGCCGGTGAGGGTAAAAATGCGGACGACAATATTGATTTGGTTCTCAAAAAAATGAATGGAATCGAAAACCGTAGGGCGCGATTCAGAACAGTTATCGCTTTGTTCGGAAAAAATAAGCGTGAACTCTTTGAAGGAATAACCGAAGGAGACATTCTGATTGATCGCAATGGTTCAAAAGGATTTGGCTACGATCCTATTTTCAAACCTGATGGTTCTGACAAGTCCTATGCTGAAATGGATTTGGAAGAAAAAAACACAATCAGCCATAGGGCAAAAGCATTTCATAAGTTGGCTGAATATTTGAAAAATTCGGACTGATCTGTTCAGGAATCAGTCATCTTCCTTCGTAACCGAAATGATTCCGAACTTTACCATCAATTCATTGCATGTCTCCACACCCTTACAACGATCCATATCTCGACATCATTAAAGGATGTATTGAAGGCGACAGGAAATCCCAAAGTCGATTGTACGATGCTTTTTCGTCCAAGATGTTCGGGATTTGTTTGCGATATGCAAAGGATTATCATCAGGCTGAAGACATATTGCAGGATGGGTTTGTCAAAACTTTCCGACATATTTCAAAGTTCAGGTTTGAAGGATCATTTGAAGGATGGTTGCGCAGGATTTTCGTGAACACGGCTATAGAGCAGATTCGAAAAAACATCCATGTTTCAGAGATTGTTGAACATCAGATTGATTATCGCTATCAATCGGATAATGAAGGAATTCATAACCTGGCAACAGGTGAGATCATGAAAATGGTGCAGGATTTATCACCTGGCTACAGAACAATTTTCAACCTGTTCGCCATCGAAGGATTTTCGCATCAGGAAATTGCAGATCAGTTAAAGATAAGTGAAGGCACATCAAAATCGCAGTTCGCGCGTGCACGGGCAATTCTGATGAAGAAAGTAGAAGCATCTGCAAAAGTTGCGAAGCCTGCAACCGGTGAACAAGTTCATGCAACCAAAATGAAATTCAAATTGTCTTGATATTACTTTTCTAAAAAGCCAAACAGAGAGAACACGTTTACGACTGAAATGAGCGACCATCGCAACACATTTGACAATCAGATTAAACAAGCGTTTGAGAATTACGAAGTAACTCCGCCACCAGGTAACAAGGAAATCATTTTCCGTAAGCTGGACGGCAAAGGAGGCAGAAGAATCATTGTTTTTTGGGCCACAGCAATAATTCTTTTGCTGATCACCACTTCCGCAATCGTTTATTACGGATTCGATTTTTCTTCTTCTCCGAAACTGTCAAATTCGGAAGAACCGGTTCTGAATAATTTATCAGTGGAACCGGAGTCTAATTCTCCTGACAATACAAATTCTATGGGGAAAAATACCACCTCCGTTACAGAAGAGGATAAGATTGAAATTGAATTTCCCGTTCAAAATATGCTGGTTCCAAACAATGAAATTCTGAAACCGGATCATCAACCCAAAACGGAAGATTTTGAAAAACAAGTTCCGGATATTGATCAGGAGAAAAAATTATTTGTTGAAATTAACAGCGGTCCTCAATTAGTACATGGTGGAGATGAAAAAGTAATTTCTATTACGTCAATACATACTATCAAGAACCCCATGGATGAAATGGAATCGCCTCTTCATTCAATGGTCATCAAAAAACTTCCTGAAGAAAATTATTCGATTGATCTGAAAGGATTTCACCTTGGCATTTCGGGGAAAAGCAGCAGCACATGGATTTTGATTCACCAAATCGGATCAAAGGAATTAGTACCGTTCGATTATTACCCGAGTATTGGAAAGTCCGGTGGAGTCACTTTTGGATATAATTTCAATAACTCATTCGGTATTCATACTGAAATTAATAATGCAGAGTATGTTCAGGAATGGGCTGATGACTATCAAACACAAAACCCAACCAATCTTCGCGCAACGGAGGCGGTTAATTACACTAAACTCAAATTAACTTATACATCAATACCACTTTTGGCTGAGTTTAAGCGTTACCGACATTCTTCGATGTTGCGAATGCCCGTTGTCACCAACTATCAGGTTGGCATTCAATATGAAACAATTCAAAGCGCCATTTATACTTCAAATTCAAGAGACACTGATGCAATCAATCACTTCAAAAAAGAAGTGATTGGAATTGCGGGCGGAATTGTTGTTGACTTTTTCCTAACAAATCATCTCAATTTATCCCTCGGTTGGAGAGGGTCTTATGCACGAAATATCAGCACTTCACCACTGATTGACCGAAGCATTGAGGAACGAGTAAACAATATCTCATTTGGCCTTCATCTCGGTTTGGGCTGGCAGTTTTGATACCTATACAGAATCTCTTTGTTCAGATTATCTCGATTTGATTTCAAAAACCATATTCTTCATTTTCTATTGAAAAAGTGTTGTCGTGCAAAACCGGGTTGATCACTACTTTGCTAAACTCATATTTTTCAAACAACCCCTCATCGTCATAGACATATTGTCCGACAGGTAAGTAATTTACTTTATCAATTAGGAGGGCAATTGTTTTTCCATACGAAGAAGGAATGGAAATCACATCACCTTCTTTTACATTACCGTAACCATTGAGATTGTTCTTTTCCATTATCATGAATTCACTCACGACAAAATTTTTAGCGACAGTTCGTAAGTCATCGAATTTCTGGACGGAATAATCATGATAACTGAATTCTGTTTCGTTGATGGTAATCTTGTAACAGGGCGTTCCATTCAATATTTCTTCTCCGACTAATTCGAAAACATCAGAGAAATTCTCACCCGCACGCGTCATCGCATCGTTGATGATGTTACTGAAAAAATTAAAACCGGATTGGAGAAGAGTATGATGCTGATCTTCGCTCATCATTGAGCCGCGAGGATCAAGGTTTATATTGGGAGCATAAAAAATATCAGGGTTTACCAAAGCTTTATTGTCGTTTACACCGGAGATAAAAAGAACTTCAGCTCCGTTATTTTTTTCTGATAAGACCTTTGAATAGAATTTGAATGGTTTATTCATCTGTTTCACCATCACTTCGGTGAAAATCATTTCACCATCGATTCTTTCCCATGACTTTACGGTAAAAGTTAAAGTGTTGCATTTTTTTATCGACTCAAACATATTGTTCAGCATTTCTTCTGCATTCTGAGATTTTAGCTCAAGAGTGGAATAAAAGAGTAGAATAATATGGATAAACAACTTCATTCTTTTTTTGTAACCGGCTTTCTGTAGATGGCTTCGATAGGGTAGTGGTCAGAAAGTGCGCTATTTGAAGAAACTTTCATTTCAATGATTTTCCCTATGTACTTGGTATGAAAAATATAATCAATCTGCGATCCGGATTTATTTTGTTCTTGTAGTTCTTTGCTCTCTGAACGCGGAAATGTGATTTTTAAATCACTGCTCAACGGAGTTTCAATGACAGGTAATACATAACCTATCTTATCAAATTCTTTTTGATTGCTGCGATCAATATTAAAATCGCCTGCCATCAGATGTGGTTTTTCCGAAAGTGAATAATCCCAGAAAAATGGTTTGAACATTTCTTTCATCTGCATTTCACGCGTAACAATAAAATCTTGCTTTCCGTAATCAGATTGAAGATGTGTATTCACGATTAAAAACTTTTCTCCGTCTTTTTCAATTTCAAAAAGAAGTGCTGATTTGCTTGCGAAATGTTCCACTCTTCGGTTGAAATGAAAGCGAATCAACTTTAACGGAGTAATAGGATATTTACTTAACACCATCAATCCGCTGTTTGTTATCTTGAACATATTCGTCTTCTTCTTGTCCATCCAGGAATATGGATACATTTCCTTCGCACTTTTTGCCAGCAACTTGCGTGGATGATTTTTAAATGCTTCCTGAAGCACAATCACATCATAATTACCATGATTGAAAATTTCTGCCATATCTTTCGCGCGCTGATTTTTATGTGAGGGATTAATCCATCCGGGAAGAAACTTAATATTCCAACTCATGATTTTCAGATCCACAGAATCTGATTGTGCAGGGCAGAAGAAAAAAGCAGAAATAAAAAGTAATACGAATATCATTTTCATACAGTGACAGGTATTCCAAGTTTGTCGAATATTACAGCCATTAGCCATGCGGGACCAATTACCAAAAATTGAATATCCTTGAGAAACGAAGGTTTCTTGCCTTCTATTTTATGTCCGATAAATTGTCCTACCCATGCGATAACCAAAAGCAAAAATGAAATAACAAAATGAATGCTCATGTTTCTGCCAAAAACATTCATTACTGTAGTGTGATTTGCAATGGCCATATTCCCGTACACCAATGCAAGACTGATAAAAATAAATCCTGCAAAAAGGGTAATTGAGAATCGGATATAATTAAACAACATGAAGAGTACAAACACTGTTCCCCAGGTAAGTAATCCGTCCAAAGTAGGAGGAGTTAGCCGGTTGAAAAATGTTTGAGGTATTGACCACAGCACTCCTGTTAGACCAAATAGAATTGCCGGAACACAAAACCAATGAATCGTTTTGTTCATTCTGTTTTGGTGACTTTCGCCATATTCATTTAGTAATTGTTGCAGCATCTTCATCATTCATGTTTTGTTCAAAGTTCTATGTTTATAGCTCAACTTCAAATCCAACTTCTGCATTATTCACTACTGTATCTTTGAAAAGAAATCAAAATAAATTATGTCTTCGAAAAAAACAAAATCTCCGGGCGAGTCGATGACCGTGATGACCGAAATTGTTCTGCCTAACGATACGAATGTGTTGAATAATTTACGCGGAGGAAAAATCCTTCACTGGATGGATGTGGCTTCGGCTATTTGTTCGGGTAAGCATGCAGAAGCAGTAGTAGTTACTGCTTCGGTTGACAGTGTATCATTCCAGAATCCAATCCGATTGGGCGATGTTATCACCATTACTGCAAGAGTGACCAGGGCTTTTAATACCTCGATGGAAACTTATATTGAAGTTTGGGCTGAGCATATTCCTACCAAGACAAAGTACAAAAGCAACGAAGCATTTTACACTTTCGTTGCGCTGGATAGCAACGGAAAACCCAAACATGTACCTGCTGTAAAGCCAACCAATGCACAAGAGAAAAAACTTTTTAATGGTGCATTGAGAAGGCGCGAACTCCGTCTCATTTTAGCAGGAAGGATGAGGCCCCAGGATGCAACGGACCTCAAAGCATTGTTTTCGAAAGTATAAGTTATCACGTGAATTTTTCAAAACAAAAAAAGCCGCATACGCGACTTCTTTGATTTTGAAAGCGATCAGGATTATCGCGCTTTTTCTTCGAGGTTCTGTGTGTCCTCACCTTCAATTTTTATTGTCGAGACAGGTCGAGTGAAAATCTTTTCATCCACAATTGATTTATCTCCGATATAAGTCCATTTTATTTTGTCAGCATATTTGCGAACCACGGAATTGATGTCGTTCAGGCTGAGTGAATAGACATCATTAACCAGATTGTCAGCAACTGACCAGTCGCCCGAAATAATTTCACTCTCACCAAGCAGGAGGGATTGTGCATCATTGGTTTCATTGCGCATATAATATTCTGTCAGATACATGCTCTTGATATCCGTTAATTCTTTTTCGGAAAATCCGATCTTCCGAATTTTTGCAAGTTCAGTCATCATTACATCAGCGGATTGATTAGGGTCTGTGGTTGAAACATAGAGGATGCAATAAGGTGTTGCCAATGCGCTCATATTGGCTCCGGGTGCGTAGGACAAATTTCTTTTTGTTCGTATTTCGATAAACAATCGGTCATTGACAATTGACATAGCGACACGCATCGCAGTGGCTTCTTTCGTTCCCTGCAGCGGAGCGGAGAATAAACCCCGCATATAGTTGGTGGCGATTTCACGCTCAGCATAATCCACTTTCGAATTTGGAATATATAATTCTTTGGCTGTTACTTTCGTATAACTACCCTGCGGAAGTTTGGCCAATGATGATTTAACCTTGTCTTCCACATCCGCTTTGTCAATTTTTCCAACAATAACCAAAACCATTTTGGCTTTCTCGGAAATTTTATTGAGATGCGTTTTCACATCGTCAAGAGTCAATGTTTCAAGACTTGCTGCGGTGCCATCCGGGACTTTCTCATAATTAGTTCCTGCAAAAGTGGTCATGATGCTCATGCGCCTCAACATATTATCCGGATCAGATTCCACGTCAAGAGCAGTGGCAATCATTTGCTCTTTGAGTTTTTCAAATTCTTCAGGATCCATGGAAGGATTGGAAATCACATCAGCAAAAATTTTCCAGGTTTCATTCCATTTCTGATGAACGCATTTCATGGTCAACTGGCTATAATCATAGTTGGTTGCATAACCGATTGAGGAACCCATACTTTCCAATGCCGTATGAAAAACATCCTTCGGATAATTCGCAGTGCCACCAACGGCTGCAAGTGCAAGTGAGAAAGCTTCAACGCCTTCGTGTGCTTTATCATAATTCACTGTGCCGCCTTTTATAAATAAACGGGCACTGACTACATCATTGGCAGATGATTTCAGAATTACCTGAATACCTTCGACAGTAAATTCCTGCACATCAGGATTCGTGGTTTGAGTTTCGTTTTTTTTATTTTTCTGTGCATCGGCAGAATAAATACTGATCAATGCGATAAAACTGATTGCTAATATTTTTTTCATGATCATAATTTATTGAGTAACTGAAATGGTGGTTTTATAATTTGACATCACTTCGCTTTCTGTTTTGCTTTCTATCACGGAGGCTCCGCCATAAATCCGGGTTCGTTCAATGCCATGTTGAATCATATAGTCGGTTATTATGAGTGAGCGCACCAGATCAAGACGAACATATTTTTTACTTTTCTTTCCTTCAGAATATAAATTCAGATCCACATATGAGGAGCGGAGATCCAAAAATTTCTGATCTTTCATTTTTAAATCTTCCGTTTCATCAGCATAACCCTGCACCTTTAATTTTGTTCTCGGATTAATCTTCAACCATTGAATCACCGCATTCAATTGTGATTTGGCGTCTTCAGTTAACAAAGCGCTGTTTTCTTCAAACATCACAGGAAAGTCAACCGGTTTTATAGTTTCTGTGAAATACGAATCGATGTTCATACCGGTACGCATATCAGGATGCAATAACAAACCGGATACATGCGGATAACCGGTGATATAATTTTTAACGTAATTCTGAATTTCAGTTCGTGTAACGCGTTGAATGTTGTCAATATAGGCGGTGTAATATTCTATCGATGCTGAAGCCCACCAATAGGTAACTGTATGAATATATTGGGAAGTTTGTTCTTTGCTGTAAGCATCATCCACAGATAACAAATCTTTGGCAATTTGCAATTGCTCATCTGTGAAATAATCGTCATTATCCCACATGCTGATTTGATGATATAATTCATCGTAAGCTTCTTTTATCGTTGAAGGATTTGGAACGAGAATAATATTGATGGGTCCTCCGAACTTTTGAGTGCTGTAACTTACCTGTACCTGAAAAGCAAGTCCGGTTTCCACCAAAGCCTGTTGAAGTTTTGATTGTTGCTGAGCGCAGATATAGGAAAAAACATCTGCTGCATAAGTGGCTGGCAAATCATGCCTTGTATTTGGACCAATATATCCAAGCATGAAAATCGGAACCTGAGAGTTTTCATTTTCAACGATAAATTGTTCTGAAGATTCGAGCGGCTTGAATTCCGGTATCGGCCAGTTCACGAACGGATCAAAAGGAGCGGGTTGCCAATCACCCATCACTTTTTCAGCCATACTGAATGCTTCCGTATGATCAATATCACCGGCAAAAGTGAGCAGTGTATTATTCGGATAATAGTAACGATCTTTTATCGTCCGCATTTTTTCCGGAGTGGCAGAGAGAATAATATCATGATCACCGATAGGTTTTTTACGACAGTATAAATCTCCCCAGAGATAATGATCCATTTCATCATTTAGAAAAAAGAAAGGGTTTGATTCATTACGTTGAAATTCACCATCAACCACAGGATTTTCTTTAGTCATTTCTTCCTGTAAGAATAACGGGTAGCGAATAGCCGTATTCATAAATTCCAAACCTGCCTGACGGTTGGATTTTTCAAGTGTTATAAAATAATTTACGCGCTCGGTTGAAGTAGTTCCGTTGAAAACGATTCCTAATTCATTTACCCGTTTAAGATATTCTTCCTGTGATGGATAGTCTTTGTTAGCTTTAAAAAACATATGCTCATATAAGTGAGACAATCCGTTAAAGGCGGAATCTTCGCACATGGATCCGTTATGCACAGTGAGTTCAATGGTCACAAGAGGGACATTGTCATCCTCAATAACCAAAACTTCTAATCCGTTCTGAAGTTTGGTCATAAAGAAATTTTCAGGAAGAACAGTTTGTGCATCCAAAACCGATGGAAGTGCAAAAGCAATCAGCAACAGAGATTTTATTTTTTTCATTATTAATTATTTGGCTTATTAATTCTTTTGTATATGTATAACCGGAAACAATGATTAAAGATAAACACGCACAAATCTAAGAATTGGTGAAAATAAAAACCCTTGTTCCTGAAATCAATCTACAAATGCTACCTATCTGCTGACAGAATGAAGGTGCGCTGCTGCGGGATACAATATTCATCTATTTTCGATTGCTCAAATAAAATGGGCACTTAAAATGTATTTGCGCGAAACTATCCCGATGCTTTGGGTAAGAGATCTCGAGGAAACTGTAAGATTTTATACCGAGATTTTGGGATTTGAACTGGGTGGAATTCTCCCTGGAAGATGGGCAACTGTAAGATGCGGAGATGCGTCAATCATGTTTGCAAGTCCAAACAAAAATATGCCGTTTGAAAAAGCACAGTTCACAGGGTCCATTTATTTTTTTCCCGATAAAGTGGACGAGGTTTGGGAAAACCTGAAAGACAAAGTGGTGATTGATTACCCGATTGAAAATTTTGATTATGGAATGCGGGAATTTGCTATCCGCGATTGCAACGGTTACCTGTTACAGTTTGGTCAGGATCTGGGTGAAATTGTTGAGCCTCGAGAAGAAATTTAAAAATTATATCCAACGCTCATTCCCGGATAAGGAGCCAATTTGAAATCACTCTCACCTGTTATCGGGATGTAATTCAACAATGCGACAAATCCCTTGAAGACAAATCCACCTTTGAATCCCATATGGCGATAACCAAGGATCGGAGACAACAGATAACCGCGCATTTTGTTCAACTTTCCCAAAGCTTCAAAATAATCGATGACGTATGATCCATGAAATCCGATTTCTAAATAGCTTTTGTATTTGCCCAGGTTGAAACTGATACCATGCGGAAAGTACATGGCAAATTCTTCATTGCTTTCGCTGAACAGTTTTGGAAAAATGAAATATGAAATTCCAACAGTCGTCATGATGAATGTTCTTTCTCTTGGCATAAACAGCCGTTCATAATTCATTGACCAAAACATCGTTCGTCCGCCAATATCGAAAGAAAAAATGTTTCGTTTTCGATTATACATATAATCATATCGTTGTGCGTGAGACTCAAAAATCAGGAGAAGTAAGAACGACAGGAGTATAATTTTTTTCATCATCTGACATTTACCAACTTAAAACAAAATGTTGTTTCGGAATACCGGGTTTTAAAAAAACAATTCCCATAGTATAAATATCTATCGAAACGCTGACCTTCGGGTGATTTGAAATTTCTTTCCACGCCATTTGCATTTCCACTGACCAGTTGATATCATGAAAAACAATAAATGAATCATCGCCCATCGCAGTGAGAAGTACTTGAAAATATTTCATGGTCGGTTCATAACGATGATTACCATCAATGAAAACCATTCCGACTTTATTATTACCGGCACCAATTATTTTTTCAAGGCACAACGGAAGCGTTTCATCAAATTGTCCAACAAACACTTCAATATTTTCCACTGCCAGTAATTTAAAATTCTCTTTTGCGATTTCGGAAATATTAATCGATCCTTCTAACGTCACTATTTTGCAATGTGAATTTTGCATCGCGAGATAAAGAGAACTGATGCCCACAGAAGTTCCAAGTTCGAGAATGTTTGCGGGATTGTACTTGTCCACCATCCGGAACAATAATTCGCCTTCCCGTTTTGTTATAGCCGTCCTTGTTGCAATCTCCGCAACTGATTTTATTTTTTTTGCAAATCCATCTTTACTTTCATTGGAAGCTCCGGCTCCGTAATCAACCACTTCAATCAGCCGTTGATCATGTTGCATTTCCTCCCGCAGAATTTCTATATCATCAAAAACGGTAAAATATCTATTGTCATGGAGCACTTCATTGTAAAAATCATAGACAAACGGAGAATGAATTCCATGAGCTGATTTTGCTTTTAATAAATAGGCGAGATACGTCTTAAGTTTTTCGAACATTGGAATAAGCAAAGTTCGAACATACTTTTGTCATCTTGATTTTCTGAATCCTATTTTCATAAACATGCGAAAAGCTTTTTGGATTGCACTAACCGTTTTTTCAATTCTGCTTTCCTTGTTTCTCGTCTTCGCGTGGCTTGAACTTCACTCAGGCAAGGACCCCGTTCAGGCAGCAAAAGATTTTGAACGAAATATCAGTCGGGTTTCTTTCTACACCCCGATCATAGGTGTCATTCTTCTGCTCATCGCCAACATGACTTATTCGCGCCATCCGCAGATGCTTTACTTTCTATTGGTATGGATCTTCGTTAGCTTTTTTGCGATGATAGATTGGTTCTGGTTTCGCGAAATGTTTTTTCAATGGAAAGAAGAGCAGCATTTAAGACACGGTGAATTTTCATTATCCAGATTTGCAGGAATTCTTGAATCTGCTTTAGCCTTGTTCATTGTGGCAATCAATTATTTTCTGCATCGCTATTTCTCTCATAAAAAAAGTAAATCCATAAATTGAATCGTTTCTTACTGGTTGCGAAAACCATGCACGGGCTGGAAGAACTGCTTGCTGAAGAGTTAATTCGCTTAGGTGCACTCGATGTGAAAACTTTGACCAGAGCAGTTTCATTTCAAGGCGATAAGGAATTGATGTATCGCGCAAATCTTTGGTGCCGTACTGCTTTAAAGATTTTGAAACCGATTAAAACTTTTATCGCATCAGATGAAAATCAGTTGTATGAAAATATCAAAGCAATCGATTGGAGCGAGTTCATGAGTGTGGATAATACCCTTGCGGTGCAAGCTGCAGTGCGTTCGGAATATTTTACCCATTCACAATACGCAGCACTCAAAGTCAAGGATGCAATTGTTGATCAGTTCAGAGAAAAACACAGCAAACGACCTTCTGTGGATATTGACGATCCCACATTGCGAATCAATATTCAGATTTCAGGTAATGAGTGCAATGTTTCTCTGGATAGTTCAGGCGATTCTTTGCATAAAAGAGGCTGGCGATCGGGTCAAACTGAGGCACCGCTGAACGAAGTGCTTGCAGCCGGAATGATTTTGTTGACCGGATGGCGTGGCGAAACAAATTTTATTGATCCCATGTGTGGCTCAGGCACATTGTTGATTGAAGCTGCCTTGATTGCGCAGAATGTTCCCCCCTGTTTCAAGCGCAAAGAATTTGCATTTATGAAATGGAAGGATTACGATGCTACACTCTGGGACCGAATATTTGATTCCGTTAATGATCAGATGCTTGACCAGGAAGTAGAAATTATCGGGCGTGACATTTCATCATACTCCATAGAGGTCACTAATGAAAATATCCGATCAGCGATGTTGAAAAGAAGTATTACAGCAGCAATAGAAAATTTTGAAACTTTCGAACCACAGAATTTTATTTCAAAAGAAACGGACGGTGGTAAGAAGAGTGTCGTCATTATCAATCCGCCATTCGGAGAAAGACTTCAGATTGAGGAGATCAATTCTTTTTACAAGATGATAGGAGATCGATTGAAAAAAAATTATGCTGGATTTGATGTTTGGATCATATCCAATAATTCAGAAGCTTTAAAATTTATCGGGCTGCACCCTTCCAAAAAGATGACGCTCTTCAATGGCTCACTGGAATGCAGATATCAGAAGTTCGTGATCTACCCGGGGTCAAAAAAAGCATCAAAGAATTGATTCCGCTTTTACAGAGAGTATTTAAGTGTCCATGCTATCGTATGAGCATTCATCGGGAATGCCATGTTAAATTGTTTTTCCAGCATGTAATATAATTCAATAGAGAATTTTTTTGGAAGATTGAAATCAATACCTGCATAAATTCGAGTGCGCTGCCATCTGTTACCTTTATAATAAAACTGATAGAACCATTCATTGGCGGTGAAAAAATCAATTTTTTTGCTAAGCTCATATTTAACTGTGAATTTGCTGCGCCAGAAGTTTTCTGTGAAATCATTTGAAGAAAATTCATGATGAAATCGCGCGCGGTATGAAAATGAAAATGGTTTCTTCTTAACTCGAAAGCTTACATCAACGAACCACCGTTTAAGTCTTTGGTAATCTGTAATGGTAAAACGCAATCCGCCTCCGCTGCCAATATATTTATTGAATTTGTAATCTCCGCTTAGTTCTGTAACATTGGATTTAAACTGTGAGATATTGTTTTTCAACCTGAATGAATTGGATATATTAAGCGTAAAATCCTTGACCGGTTCTACTGAAAACTCAAGACTGTTCCAGAGTTCAAGATCATTTCTGTAAGTGCTCTCCTGTGCCAATGAATTGTGAGGAATAAAATACAGAACGATAACTGCTACGAGGAAATACGGTGTATTCATGAACGATGAAAGTGGAAACCTCGCGCTCAAGGTTTCAGACGTTATAATGTTGTTCTCTGTTCTCTTTGTAATAAACGCGTAAGCGAGCAGTATCGCGTAAAAAATCGATTCTCAAAATTTCAAACCGATATACCGGCAAACCTGTTCGGGATTGCAAATCTTCTAAAAGCTCTCCGTGGTTTTCGGGTTTTATCAATTCAATCCGTTCATAGTCAACCAATTTTGAACTCTCATAACTGACCAACCAGAGTTTTTCCATCACATAAGTCAGCGCAACGATGGAAACGTTAGCAAACGCAACTTCTAAATCACTTACTTTTTTAATGGTAACTGCATTGATCACGGCAATTGTAATGACAATAAATAAATAGGTCATTTCCTTTATCGGGATTTGATCCGTACGATAACGCAGAATTGCAAACACAGCAAACAAACCGAATCCGAAACCAGCGCTCAGTTTCACGCTGTTCATCAGATAAGAGAGGAAGAAAATGATTACGCTGAATACAAAATACACAAAAAAGTATTCCTTGTTTTTGGTAAGTGGGAAATAAATGTGTCGTACCAAAATATAAGTCATCAGAAAATTCCATACTCCTCTGATAAGCAACAAGCGGAAATCATCGCGCTTCAAAAAATCACTCGAATTAAAATAGTCACTGAGTGATACAAGAAAAATCTGACTGTGGTTAAACAAGCTGTGAATGTCCATAGAGCATTTTATTTATTCGTCTTAATCGGGGTTTAAATCGGTTGTGTTTGATTGTTTGATTGAGTGATGCCATGGAAAGACAATATTTACTTATTCCACCCGGAAAAATCCGAAGTTCCTGAAGAACATGAATGATCGGTGAAAATTTATTGAAACGATCTTGTTTTATTTCAATGATCGCTAACCCCGGAAATTGTTTCGTGATTTTTTCGTCCGTACAACTTAAGTTGATATCAATGGTAACCCTTTCTGTCAAATCATTATTTGCGAGCGTAAAACGAGTAAATAAAATACTGAGTTGCGGATGCAGAGTGTTTGAATCTAATATCGTTTTTTTTCCAAGCAACTTCTCTGCTTTATTTTGAATACTCTGATCAATTTCGTCAACTGTCACTCTGCTCTTTTCTGTTTTGCCCTTATTTGTTTTGTGTTTGATTTCAAAGAAAACCCCGCCCGTGTCAACATATTTTCTGAATCTGATTTTATCCCGTGTTCTTTTTCCGTTGTGATGCGCTAGATAAAGATCAAGCGAGTCTGTGTCGTAGTATAATGTTTCATATAATATCAATCGGTGATTATCTACAACGAGAGCTTTGTAATGTGGCGAAAGCTTTTTAAGTATTTCCGGAAGTTGCCGCTCATGGATAGTGTATTTAGTGTCGTTTCTGTTCAATAATTTTATTGCATCCATTTCATCCAGCGAAATCGGTCTCATTGAATGAACAAGATCGTGAATTTCCTTTCTGAAGCTGATATTTAATATTGACATTGCTCGCTGTACTTACAGGTATTTCTTAATATATATAACAGGTGCTTCCACCGAATTTCTGTTGCCAGCGATTTCTACCGTAACCAATATGGGTTCCAATTGCCCAAAACATAATTGACATTCAGAATATGTATATAATGTGTATTGACCCTGGTAGAGATATTGAAAGCGGAATGACCCATCATAATGAGTATTCATATTGTCTGAATAGGTGCTGTCCGATCCGTATATAATAAATACATCTTCCTTCATCGCTCCGTATTCCTGAAACACATTGCCTTGATTATCAATTTCCTGCATTATCACTTTGCCCGTGATCGTAGATGTGCCACCCACACCTTCAATTTTCTGGCAAGAAACAAGTATTACAGCAAAACAGAATGTTATGAATATGTGGGTCATTGATTTCATTTTTTTTAAAGTGAGGCAGTTTGATCAGTCAAGATGTTCAAAGTTTAACATTGAAACAACAATGTGGCAACAAATGTAGATTCCAATTCTGTCGGAATTCTAAAGCGCAATCGCATAGATGTCTGTATAGCCCAAATAATCCAGTATAATCGAAAAGAGTATGAATGAACTAATAGCAATTGTCAAAACCCAAAATCCTGTTTTATAAGCTTTAGCCAATTCCAACAACTTCAAATGTTTGAAAATATTAAGTGCTGAATTTTCTGTTCGCTTAAAAGCTGTCTCATTCTTCACCACATAATCAAATGCACCGTGTTTCATTGTTTCAACTGCCACTTCAATTTTATCCTGACCAGACAATATCACCACATGAATTTTTGGTTGCCTTGATTTGATTTCCTGCAATATCTCAATTCCGTTCCGTGCTGTCTTATCAACCGAATTCAAATTGTAATCAAGTATGATTAAATCAGGTTCTTGTTCAATATTGCGGATACAGTCTTCACCACGACTGAATGCCGTAATACTCACATTCATATTTTTCTCCAAATGTTCTTTGAGCATATCCAATTGAAGAGGATCGTCATCTACAAGGAATACTTTTCTCATCAGATTATTTTTATGATAACAATACTTGTTTTAATTCTTCAAATGCAATCACACAATTCGTATCCACTTCTTCAATAATCAAAGGAAGTGTATCGAGTTCCTTTTGTTCGGCCGCAACATTTTCAATCGTTTTAAGTTTTGATTCGATGTCCTTCATTCCCATATAAGCGACCTGCGGTTTAAGAGAATGAGCGGCCAAACGAAGTGAATCCCAATTTTTCGAGTTGTGATTGTCCTTGATTCCTTGCAGAAGTTGAGGTGCGTGTTCAAGAAACATGGAAACGTATTTTTTCAACCGGTCATTGTTTCCGCCTGAAAATTCGTTCAGAAAACTCAGATTAATGACTCTGTATTGGGGTTCTGGCATCAGATAATTTTAATTAAACAAACTTCTTTTTCAGCGTGTGGCTAAAGTAACTATTTTTCGAAACAGCTCTTCCGGAATAAATGGTTTGGAAATAAAATCATTCATACCGCAGTCAAGGCACAAATCAATTTCTGTTTTTGTAGCGCTTGCGGTCATTGCAAGTATCGGTATCGAGCTTCTCTCTTTAAGATTCATTCTAATATATCGTGTGGCTTCATATCCGTCCATCTCCGGCATCTGAACATCCATGAGCACAACATCGAATGTTTCTTCAGCAAGTTTTTCAATGGCCTCGCGTCCGTTACCAACAGCAACAATCCGGACTCCGGGTGCTTCAGTCCTTAAAATATCAATCGCCACCATTTGATTAAAATGATTGTCTTCAACCAAAAGTAATTTCAGTTGATTGAGTTTTGAAAGATCAATATCGGTTCTATTTCTTGTTGTCTTCTGATGAGTAGAATCAGCTTTTTGATAGGGGATTTGAAACGAGAAAACAGTTCCTTTCCCCAACTCACTATCAACGAAAATTTCCCCACTTTGCAGTTCAACTAATTGCTTTGATATGGTTAATCCCAAACCGGTGCCACCATATTTTCTGGTGGTATCTGATGATGCCTGTGTAAAACTTTCAAAAATATTTCCGAGTTTTTCTTTCGCGATGCCGATGCCCGTGTCAGATACACTGAACTCCAATATTATTGTTTCTGTTTTTGACAGGGGAAGACAGAGTACTGAAATTTTCACTTCACCGGCTTCCGTAAATTTGATGGCGTTTCCTGCAAGGTTGATCAAAATCTGAATGAGTCTCACAGAATCTCCTTTCACCAACGCAGGCACATTATTGTTTATCTCCGTTTTCAAAAGAATATTTTTTTCTTCTGCGTTGAACCGCATCGTGTTATAAACTGTATTCAAAATATCCTCCATTTCAAAATCAATTTGCTCAAACTCCATTTTGCCAGCTTGAATTTTGGAGAGGTCGAGAATGTCATTGATGATAACCAATAAATTCTCTGAAGATTTTCTGATTGCGCTGAGGTAAGTTGACTGCTGCTTATCGAGAGTAGATTTCGAAAGCAAATTTGCCATTCCCATGACCGCATTCATCGGAGTGCGGATTTCATGACTCATGTTCGCCAGAAATTGTTGCTTGAATTTTTCCGATTGTTCTGCGCGGTGTTTTTCTATGATGGCAAAATCTTTTTCACGTTCCGCCAAAGTTTTTTCTCTGAGCGCAACAAGCAATTCATTTTGGGCAATAACTCCTTTTGAAATGATCTCCACTTCTTTTAAAGATTTCTCAATGGTGATCTCGAGATCTTCAAAGTTCACAGGCTTGGTAATAAAATCGAATGCCCCGCGATTCATTGCCACACGGATATTTTGCATATCTCCGTATGCGGAGATCACCACGGTTTTCAGGGTGCGATTCAATTCCTGTATTTTCTGAAGCAGCGTAAGACCATCCATCTCGGGCATATTGATATCGGTGAGCACCAACCCGATTTCTGAATTTGAATTCAGTTTATTCAATGCCTCTCTGCCGTTAAGGGCGAACTCAAAATTCCACTCGTTGTCTCGGATTTTTTTTCTGAACCGTTGCTTCATCAACAGTTCCAAATCCGGTTCATCATCAACCACTAATATCTTAACCGGCATAGCCATTATACTTTCATGATTTTTTCTTTCAAGCTTGCAAAGTCAACAGGCTTATTAATGAAATCATCAGCGCCTAATTCCATTGCCCTGTTATAATTCAATTCGTCACCGTAAGCAGTAATCATGAAAACAGCCGGTGCAGGAATTTCACTTTTTATTCTTCGCAATAATTCAATGCCGGTCATTCCCGGCATATTAATATCTGATAACACCAAAACCAGTTCAGTCTGAGAAGCGGAATGCAAATAATCAATTGCTTGTTCTCCTGAAAAAGCAAAATGAAATTCGAGAATACCTTCCTTCAACTCTTTACGGAATTTCTGATTGAACAGAAATTCTACATCGCGTTCATCATCAACAATTAAAATTTTCTTGGACATGAGAAAACAATATTAACTAATCGACTTCGGAATTAGAATTGATTTCCGGCAATGAGCTTAAATACGCGGCCAGTTTTTCGGCCATAATTGAATCGCCCTTTGCATTGGGATGCGGATCAAAAGGGAGAAAAGTAAGATCAGGATCATCCAGATCACTTGAAACATCAACCGTGGCGACTCCTTGCTTAGAATAATAATCAAGGGTTTGTTTGGTGATTTCATCATCGTCAATTCCGGCAAGAATGAATTTGATTTTATTGTTTTCGCAAATCGAAATGAACCGATCAATCAATTTCAAAGTCACTTCATGACTTCTTAACTTCTTTTCATCATAATGATCATATCGCGTTTCAAGAAAATGCATGAAAGATGACGACCTAACTAATGGCCAAGGATTGTAATCAATCGTTCTCACCCCGTAAACGAGCGAATCATTTTCACCAAATCTTGCAAATGGAATAGAAAACGAATCAACAATGCTTTGAGTAGAAATTGCCCTCATCCAAAAACGTGAAGCGCTATTGCGTTGATCGTGGAATGAAGCGTATGCGAGAATTATTATGATGGGCTTGTACCTTGTTCTGTAGTTTATAGATGCCAGCTGCCCTTGCAAGACTTTTAAAGATTGCAACGTTGAATAACCACTCATCCCATAATTTTTAAAAGCTTTCAATGGAAATTTTTCCTTCAGAATGAAAGGAATCGTATTGTAATCACCGAGCATCCAACCATGAATTAGCGAACACCCAAAGAGCCAAGTTTCAGGCAAGGTCACGTATGGGGTACTATAATACGGATTGTCAACTCGAAAACCAGAGTATTCATTATTTACATAAAATGAATGCGTATTATCTACTTCAATCTTAAAATAACCCTCCTGGCTCTTAAATCCCAACTCGTTATCTCTAACAAAAAACTCTTTATCCCCTTCAACTTTTGTAACCCTTACTTCAGGATGATAAGATTTGAATCCAAGAATCCGCGTAGTGATTTCTCCAGCAACAAAAAAAAGAAGAATGAATGCGAAGAAATAAACACAGTAAAAAATAAACCTTCGCAATGGTGATCGTTTCATCATCATTACAAAGTTCAGATTTGTTGATCGCTTAATTCAAACTTCTGAAATCAACAGGTACTACGCGTGAAATTCCTTGCTCAGCCATTGTTACTCCGTAAATCACATCAACGGCTGACATAGTTTGTTTGTTGTGCGTCACGAGGATGAATTGAGAATCTTTCGCAAAATCTCTGACGGCTTTGTTGAATTTGTTGATGTTCTCGTCATCCAACGGAGCGTCTACTTCATCGAGAATGCAAAATGGTGCAGGCTTCAATAAATAGAGTGCAAATAGTAAGGCTAAAGCGGTTAATGTTTTTTCTCCACCGGATAACTGATTAATCACGGTCGGACGCTTGCCTTTCGGCTTGGCGATAATTTCGATTTCTGCTTCCAGCGGATTATCGGGTGTAGTGAGAATCAAATCGCAGGTATCATCATCGGTAAATAAAGATCTGAACACGGCAATAAAATTCTCGCGGGTTTTATTGAATGCTTCGAGAAATTGTGTTTTCGCTGTTTGATCAATTTCATCAATCGTTTGCATCAACGAGATTCTGGCGTTGTCCAAATCTGCCTTTTGCGAATTGATAAAATCAAATCTTGTTTTCATCTCTTCGAAGGCTTCTACTGCAAGCGGATTGATTTCTCCGAAATTCTGAATCCGGTTGCGCAGTTTTTCTACTTCTTCACGCAAGGCTTCATCCGTCAACTCAGTTTGAGGCATTCGTTTTTTGACTTCGTTAATGTCAACATTGAATTCAATCGAGAGTCTTTCTTTCAAGCCTGTCAACTCCAATTTGATCTCATTCATTTTGTTGTGAACTTCCTGAAGGATCAGATTGCTTGTTTCCTTTCTTCTTGACTCAGCGCGGAGAATGTTCTCAATCTCATTCATCTCACCACGCGATTGATAATAAATTTCTTCCTGTTTTCTCACTTCGGCTTCAATGGCAGTCTGTACGGAATAATATTCGATCAAGGTTGTTTCTGATTGCTGAAGTTTAGCCTTACTGAGTTCAATCTCTTTCGAAGTGTTTTCTACTGAAACCGCGTTCTCATCAATTTCTATCGCCAGGTTATTCAACTGTCCGGTCTTGAATTCAATTTGTTGAGCAATGCCGTTCAATCTGCTTTCATATTGATGATATTCAATATTATCTGCATTGAAGAGGTCATTGATTTCATTGAAAGCGACATTCAGTCCTTCATATTTTTCTTTTGATGCAGTATGATCAGATTTAAATTTTCCAAGATCAGCGTTGTGAATTTCAAGTTCAGATTGTAATGATTCATTTTCTTTTTCTAGAGATTCAATCTTTTCATCCAATGAAATAAATTTTGATTTGCTTGCATCAACAAGAGCCAAATAATTTTCAATCCGTGTTTGAGCAGCAATCAGTTTGCTGTTGAATTCGTTGAGTTTATTTGTTTCCTCTTCAATAGAATTGATGTAAGAAGACTGACGGAATTTATTCAGCTTGCTGTGAAAATCATCTGCGTATTCTTTAAGTTTTGAAGCACGGGATTTAATCTTGTCCAATTCCCTTTCGATGACTTCGAGATTTTTTGTCCTGCCGAGGCGCATTCCTTCGAACAATCCGACTGAACCACCCGATAGAGCAAAGTTTGAACGGAGAAATTTCCCGCTCTTGGTTATCAGAACTTCGCGTTTTGATTTATCTGCAGGCTTGAATTGCTTCAAAATTTCCTGATGCGCGCTGCTTGCATCATCCAGAATCGAAACTCCGTTCAGCAAATAAGCGATCAGTTTTTTGTAATGCGGATCAACTTCAACCAATTCTGTTGCGGCTCGTGTATTATCGAATTTGATACTGGTGTCCGGAACAAAATCATTGAACTCATCAGCAATAAAAAAATGTGCGCGACCTTTAGCAGCATCGTTCAAAAGATTCACTGCATTGATTGCTTCTCCGATATTGTCCACCACATAATAATTCAGATAAGGCTCAAGGAAATTTTCAATCGCCACACGATATTCTTCCGGGCAGTAAATTAAATCGGAAAGGAGAGGGGCGTCCTTACTCCAGCTTGAATTGGTCTTTAAAAATTTGATGGATTCAGGAAATCCTTCCAGGGAATCAATCAGGCTTTTCGTGAGATTGTATTCGTTTTGTTTTGCATCGTATTTTCTGTTTTCTTCGTTGAGTTGCTCGCGGGCTTCCTCATGCATTTGGTCAGTTTGCAAAATATCCGCCTGCAGATTTTCTTCCTGCGTCTTCAATTGCACAACTAATTTTTCCTGAACTGTTTTTTCAGAAATCAATTTCTCCAACTCTGCTTTTAAGGATCCCAAACTATCCTGCCTGCTGATATTTTCACTTTCAATCTCTGTTTTCGCTTTCTGCATATTCTCTATCTGTAAACGATATATGTCCGTTTTTTTCTGCAGATCAAATAATTTTTTCTCTGCTTTATAAACATCAGTTGACTGCCTTTCGAGAAGAAGATGTGCTGCATTTGAATCAGCTCGCGCAGTTTCAACCTGAGCAAAAAGTTCATCCAATTTTTGCTTTCTCAGAATCAACAAATTTTCATCCGCTTGTTTATCAATGTTCAGTCTTTCAATTTCTGATTGTAAACTCTGGCTTAACTCCCGCGCTTTAAAAAGCAGATTGCTGACTGTTTCTTTTTTCTCTGCCAAAAATTTGAGTTGCTCAGTCAACAGGTTCTTTTCATTTTCCTGTTTCCCGATTCCTGCAATGTGATCATTCAGTTTTTTCTGTGCTGCAGCCAGACTTTGTTCTTTTTCAATATTCTGCGCTTTCTCCTTAGCAAGATTTGCTTCGAGCGCATTGACCGAATTGTCTATCTGCAGCAGATTATCTTTTTCCCCTTGTTCTTTTTCAATCAGATTATTTTCTCTTTCAATATGCGAAGCCAAAGTCATCACAGAAAGATCAAGACTCAATTCCTTGTATTGATCTTTCAGTTTGTAATAACGCTGTGTTTTTCGCGCCTGTGCTTCCAGCAATTTCAAATTGTTCTCGATTTCAAAAAGCAAATCCTGAACGCGGTTTAAATCCGTTTCAGTAAGCGAGAGTTTATTCAGCGTTTCTTTTTTGCGTTGTTTGTATTTGGAAACTCCTGCTGCCTGCTCAAATAATTTTCTTCGTGAATTATCGCGGTCGTTCAAAATCATTTCCACCATCGCCAATTCGATGATCGCATAAGAATCGCTTCCGATTCCCGTATCAAGAAAAAGAGAGGTGATGTCTTTTAACCTGCATGGTACATTATTCAATTTGTACTCACTTTCGCCATCGCGATACAGCATGCGTGAGATTTTTACATTCGAATATTCTGTAGGTAAAAGATTGCGCGTGTTTTCCAGGGTGAGTGAAACCTCCGCCAGGGCAGCCTGTTTGCGTTCCTTGGTTCCGTTGAAAATCACGTTCTCCATTTTCTCCAAACGCAGATGCGTGGTCTTTTGCTCACCCAAAACCCAGCGGATGGCATCAACTATATTTGATTTTCCGCAACCGTTCGGGCCCACCACTCCCGTGATGTTTTGATCAAAATTGATTTGCGTTTTATCCGCAAAACTTTTGAAACCTTTAATCTCTAAAGAAGATAATCTCACAGTGAAAAATTTAGTTGTCGCAAAGCTAAATGATGGATCAGCCCATTTCTTTTCACTGATAAATTGTGTGGAAAGATTGTGGATGAATACGACTCACGATGTTGACATTTTATTTTGTGGCGGGTAAACTAATTTTGAAGCATGGAAGATTTGAAGCCCCTTATTTATATCGTCATAGGGATTATCTGGTTTGTTGGTTCGGCTTACAGAAAAGCGCAGCAACAAAAACAGGTGAAACAAATTCAACCGCCACAAACCATCAAGCCGCAACAGGAAACAGAAAAAAAGAAAGATGTAAATCCTCCTGCAAGAAGTATAGATGAAATGCTGAAAGAAATTCTGGAAGGCAAAAGACCTCAGCCACAGAAAAAACAGCAAACCGCACAAACCGTAAAACCGCAACCCAAACAAATTGTACCCCGGCAACCGAGACAGGTTGAGAAAAAACCGCTGCCCGTTGCGCAAAGAACCAAACCGGTAAAGAAGCAACCGCAAACAACCGATCTGGAATCAAAAGCATTTTTGAAAGCCCATGAAGAAGGCGGGCATAAATCTGTGAAGGCGATGGACTTTCATGATAAGAAAGTGGTGCTTCGCCCGGTGATGATTGCCGGCAAACATAAATTCGATCCCAAACTGGCGATGATCTATGCGGAGATCATGAAGCCGAAGTTTATGGATTAATTCTCATCCTTTTATCCTAAAAAGTAAAGATTATTTGGGCGGCTAACTACACAGCCCTCTGCCGGGTGTTCCGCTTTTATCTTTTTTACCTACCCGCAAAGAAGCCATTCAAAAAAGGATACCGCTGCACCCCCTGTCGCAAACTCCCGCTTTAATAACATCATGGCGAGAACAATTGCATAGCCATTTGTTGAGGAATTGTTCGTGGCCATCCCCCAATCGCGAGCACTTCTTATTTCTTCAATCCTCTAATCCTGAAAATTCCGGTTCAGACAATTTTTTTCTTATCCCTCTCCTCAAGGAGCCTGACAATTAATAGTAATTGGCTCTCAGGCGGAGGGCAGGGGTGAGGTTCTGAAAAAAATATTTCCACTCCACAAAATATTTTTCCGATCCCTGCGTTTATATATTGTTCAGAGTGTTCAGAAAAAATCTGACTCTGTTAAAAAAACATTTTCTAAACCAAAAAAAACTTTTCAATTATGAATCAACGTCAGGAAAACAAATCAAACATGTATCTCGTGGTCATCGGTGTATTCAATATGTACACCGTTCAACTTGCCACTATCGCAGCACTCAATGCACTCGTCACATTATTCAAAGGACTCAACACAGCCCTCAACGGTTTTCGTCAGCAGCAATTAAATGCAACAAACGGAGTAGCTTCTGACAAAGCCTTTGCTAAAAACGCAATGGCAGAATACGCAGCCATAGTTGCCGGTGCCGTTTTCGCGTATGCAGATAACCAAACTCCTGTGAACGAAACACTCAAAGCAGAAGTCAATTATTCTAAATCCGATATGCTGGGTGCCGATGATACCGAAGCCGAACAGATCGCGCAGAAAATCCACGACAAGGCAAACGCAAATCTCGTTGCCCTCGCAACCTACGGCATCACCGCGCCAATCCTCACAACTTTGCTCGGACTCATCACCACCTATCACAATTTCATTGACGATCCGCAATTCGCCATCAACGACAAAGAAATCGCAACCATCAACATCCGCGATACAATGTCAGCAATGGATGATATGCTCAAAGACCGCATTGACAAACTCATTCCTCAATTCCTCATCGCAACACCTCCTAATCAGCAACTCGTTGACCGCTATTTTCAGGCACGCGAAATCATTGACCTCGGTGGCGTAGGTACCATCTCTGGCGACACAGGCATTCTTTCTCTCAACGTGTTTTCCTCTGTGGGCAACACACCGATCCAAAATGCAACAGGTGTGGTGCAGGGTTCAGGCGATTCACAAACTACCGATGGAAACGGTAACGCAGTTTATGATGAAGTAGAAACAGGCGCTCAGCAAATTCTCGTTTCCGCTCCCGGTTTCGTCAGCCAAACCGTCTCCTTCAACGTCATCGCCAACCAAACCACAACGCTCAACGTCACTCTCATTCCGGTTTAATCAACGAAGCCGTCATGGCGAACGAGCGCAAAGCATTGAGCATGGGTGCGAGTGTGGCCATCCCCTCAATGAAAACCCAAGCGGGATGTGGCCATCCCCCAAATCGCACGGCTGTCATCCTGAGCTTGTCGAAGGATCTTGTATATCAAAAGGGTTAGCACCTCGCTAACCCTTTTTCATTTCTTCCACAATCATTCAAAAAAAAAATCCACTGTCGAATTGTAATCTTTCAGTAAAATTTTTCCAGGATGATACACAAATGAAAAACTGTGACTAAATTCGTTAACGACAATTGACTGACTTATTTAAAATCATGGTTGACAACCAAAACATTTTCCTATTCACTACAAAAAAACCTCAGTCATGAAAAGCGATATTGTCCTTTGATTCCTTTTGTTGCTTTCGGAACGAACTCTTAAAAACCGCACTCTGCTGTTTTTGAAAAGCAACGGTTCTCATTTCTTTTTTGATAACTTTTTTAAAACACCACAATATGAAAAGGCAATTATTGTTTTTGATAATTTTTTCTTTTTTGTTCTCTGTTGGAAGAAACGCAGGAGCGCAATGTAATTTGAATGCGGAATTTTGGTTTGACCCTGATACTGCTTTTCTCAATCAAGATGTTTATTTCTATCCCGTTTCAGACAGCAATTGCACATTTACATTTCAATGGTTCTTTGATTATGGCACACCACTAAATTCTTCGTTGAGAAATCCAATCGCTCATTGGGATACTTCAGGAGTGTTTTTGATTACCTGTATCTTAACTAATGTTTCAGGATCTGACACGTTTTCAAAGTATTTACCTGTAAGAGATTCTGAAGAAGGTGGACCATCAGATTGTGGCAGTCACGGTTGTCTTGTACCGGATGCATGCAACCAAATCTGTAATCCTGCCTTTACTCACAATCCAAACTTCTCAACTTTTGATGATAACAGTTTTGTATTTGACAAAAGTGCTTTTGCTGAAGGTGATGTAAATAACTGGTATCGCGCATGGGGTACACCGGATTGGGCACTAAACGGACCACCTGCGCAACCAGACCCAGGCCTTGCATCAATGTGGTCTCAGTTCGGAGGAGATTTTGTTACTGGAGAAGGAATCTACACTTGCGTGACTTTGCAACCATACACTAATTATATCTTGTCATACTACAGGTCAAAAGGAAATAATTTGGGAACCAGTACTTTGGACAATGTGATCGTTCGTGTTCAGGATAATTTCATTCCACTTACCGGAGTAGCATTACCAGTGTTTCCATCAGCTCCAAATTCATTTGTTGTTTCTCACGAACAAAATCTTAATGGCACATGGGGTGTATGGCAGCAAAACATCGCGTGTTTTTATACTGACAATGTTACTTACAATTTTCTGATTATGTATCCGATGCAAAATCAAGGTTCACCGCAAGCGAGTGTATTGTTTGATAAAGTTGAATTGATTGAGGATGAGTTTACTGCCGGACCGGATAAAACCACATGCGGAGGAAACATCACAATCGGGGTATCCCAATGCGAAGTAACAAACTCGGTTTATACTTGGTATGAGACATCAGATTTGCAAAACCCGATTGGCACCGGACAGGTAATATCAGTTTCGCCAAATCAAACTACCAGTTATACTGTCATCAGAACATTTTATAATCCTCTCATTTTTCCAGCGGTTGTTGCTGATCAGGCGTGCATAAAATCTGATGAGGTAACAGTTTTTGTCACTAACGAAGGACCGGGGTGTTGCATTGATGGATTTGATGAAACTATCGGGGATATTTGGATTCATCCCGGGTGGCACTCCACCATGGATTTACCTGCCCAATATCAAACTGGATTTGTTGGCTTCACAGGATATATCTACATCGAAGGCACTTTTTTCGTTGACAATGATTTTGCGTTTACCAATTGTCCGAATGTATATCTAGCCCCTGGAGCGACTATTGAATTAGAAGGATTTTCAGTAAATGATCAGGCAACACTGAGAATACAGGATTCTCACCTGCAAGGTTGTGATTACCTATGGAACACGATTAGAGCCGACAATGATTTTGAAAGTATTAGTGTAAGGTGCACTTCTTCAGGCATAACAATAATCGAAGATGCAATGACCGCGATTACATGTTTGTCGCAGGCAAATTTCATTTCAAGCGGCACAGATTTTACCCACCTTGTTCAATTCCTTGATAACAGAACTCATATCAACTTAACAGGTGACCCAGTACAACAGGCCGCACCACTAATTACCGCAACAAAATTTTCGTGCGGAACTTTATTGCCTGAATTGGGCAATCCCAATCCGGCAACGAAAACCGTTAATGCAATACGCCTTAGCAATATGGCTGGAATAATAATCGGTGATCCTGACGGGCTTGATGATATTTCAGGAACACCTGATGACATTGATCTGAGAAATTTTATTTTGGAGTTTACTGATAACGGAATATGGGCTTCCAATTCTTCTCTCGAAGTAAGAAATACAAGGTTTGAAAACACTTCAAACGCTGCGACAAGTACCTGGGGGATAAAATCGGAAATTGGCGGATTAAATCCTCCAAACAGATTCCTCAGAGTAATCGGTAATATCAATGACCCGTTAACTACAAACGAATTCATCAAGTTGCGCACCGGAATACTTTCAACCGGAACTTCGGTTAGTACTAATATGAACGTGATCATTACTGATGGAAATATATTTAGTCATCCAACAACTTTTGGGAAATACGGTATCTATGTGACCAAGGCAAACAAAATCCAAATCTTTGACAACATCTTCGATTATGCAAGGTTTTCTAATCTAGGTGCAGCCATTGAAACTAATACCAACGATAATGTGGTTGAGTTGAGAATTTTAAGAAACACAATTACCAACAACTATCAGGCAGTTAATAGTTCTCCGGGCGATTGCTGGGGGATTAAACATTATCAGTTTAATGATTTGCAAATCAAAGTTACCATCGCAGAAAACATAATCTCCGGTGGGAAATTTGGAATAGAAGTAAATGGTGATGACGATGTAGTGATTGACCAAAACACGATTACTTTAAATCGCTGTTGGAATACTGGAAATTTCGGAATCAGAAGTTTGAATGCAGACCACACACAAATAACACAGAATTCAGTTTTTAAGGATTACAACGGAACGTGTATTCAAACGAATTTCAAGTTCACCGGAATATATTGTGATGCCAGTGTTGATCCGAATATCTGTGAGAATCTTTTGGACGGGAAAATCGGCAATCTGATGGATGCTGGTATTTGGCTTAATTCAAGTGCGATCAGCACTGTGAACACTAAGGTTTTGAAAAACACATTCAAATATTGTAATTGGGCATTTGTGATGTCTCAAGGTGCAGATATGGGATGGCAACCAAAGACTGTAAATCCTGCAACATCTGAAAACAGTTGGGAGAATTGCAACGATGAAACTTATTATGCTCTGAGCATTGCCACCAATCAAAGTCATGAATCGAATTTCAAGTACGATCCCACTTGTCCTGGTTATGCGCTTAACTGCCTTCCTGGTCCGGATAACAATAACGATCTTAATGTTTTCCCACAAATTCCTTTTCAGATAACATACAGTTCTGATCCCGATTGCGGACCTTGGTTCGATGACGGTGGAGGAGAAGGAAGAATGGCTGCAATGATTGGTGAGTACAATTCAATGAGCAATGACGAAACCAAATGGATGAAGGAGCAAATGCTTTATCAGTTTGCCGCGGATAGTTTCAGCAATTCATCTTCCTCCGTTATCCAGGATTTTAAGGAAACTGTTGAAGAAAAACCTGTGGGTGATTTTAAAACAATCGAATCATTGATCATTTCTGCCTATGCTGACACGACTTTGACCACTGATACGAACGCAATCAATCTTGCCATATCATTAAATGATGCAATCGTTGCAGAAAACAATTTTGACCTTTATCGAAAACAAGTAAATGATGTTTACCTGCGAACTACAGCAAAAGGAAAAGAATTTGCAAACGGTGATTTTCAAACTCTGTTTGCTATCGCATCACTTTGTCCTTATGAAGGCGGAACTGCCGTTTATCAGGCAAGAGTGTTGATTGCTTTGGTGGATACCACATCTTTTGATGATAATGATTGTATGATTGATGCAGCTTACCGTACAAATCCGAAAGACGACAAGTTTGCGGACATTGGTTCAACCGAAGATGAGCAGATCGAGTTCTATCCAAATCCCGCAGGAAATTTTCTGACTATTCAATTTGATTCCGAAATTGAACTGCCGTTACAAATCGATTTGTTCAGCAACATCGGCAGCCTGGTAAAAACTGATTATTGCGTTTTTGGTAAATGCGAAATTGACATGTCTTCAATTCCTAACGGAGTTTATTTTCTTAGATTAAATCCATCAGGAGAAAACCCGATCTTTGAAAAACTAATTATCGCCAAGTGAGATTGTTGAGGCTTTTGTTTTTGTTTTCGTTTTTAATCAATAGGGCTTATTGTCAATGCCTGCAGGATGCCGTTTGGTGTTTTGGCGATTCTGCAGGTATTGATTTTTCAGATACAAGCAACATCAGTGTATTTACTTCAGCCGCTTTTGGCGAAGAAGCGTGTACATCAATTTCAGATTGCAGCGGGAATCTTCTTTTCTATACAGGCAATTATCAGATATTACAGGATATTTTTTCCATTTACAATTATGATCACCTAATCATTGAAAACGGAGATTCTTTACTTGGTGATTATTCAAAAACACAGGGAGCCATTATAATACCTTTTATTAATAGCATTGATGGTTTTTATCTTTTTCACCTTAAAAACGGTTCGCTTCAGGAGGTCAACAATGGACTTTATTATTCAGTTATAGATATGAGCATAAATAGTGGTGAGGGGAAGGTAGTAATCAAGAATGTTCAGCTTTATAGTGGTCGGTTAACCGAAAAAATGTGTGCAACTAAAAATTCAGAGGCGGATGGTTATTGGTTGTTGAATCTTTCCTTATATGCTGACACCCTCATCAGATATTTGGTTGATGAAAATGGAATTCAAGGACCCTTTTCTCAGGTTATTGACGAACATCGCGACAGTACAGCAAGTAGTTCGGGAGGTCAAATGGTATTCGATCGGCAGGGTCAGAGTTTAGCGATAAATGCAGGTCGTGGAATTACTGTTTTCGACTTTGACCGCTGTACTGGGTTAGTCAGCAACATGATTGCGGTATGTCCTTTTTCAAACGACATTGATGCAGGGGGTTATTACTACGGTCTTTGTTTCTCTCCTAGCGGAAGATTTTTGTATTCTACTAAAATACCCACGAGTTTTTTCACACCACCGATTGATACTTTATTCCAGTTTGACTTAAATGCAAATAATATTTGTGCATCAAGATATTTCTATCCAAGTACAGAAGCTCTTGTTTGCCCTGATTACAATTCTGGAATGGGGCAAATGGCTTTGGCAAGGGATGGAAGAATTTATTTGAGCAACGAATATTATTGGTTTCAGAGCAGTTTGGCATGTACAACGAATACCTATCTGAGTGTAATCAATTCACCAAACCAAAAAGCACCCGCTTGTAATTTTGAAGAGTATTCATTTTACTTGGGGGGAGAACGGTCATTTGGTAGCCTTCCCAACATGCCCAACTACAACCTTGGTCCAATCATACCGCCAACGGTAGATGCTGGTGAAGGAACAGAAACCTGCTCAGACCAACCAATACAGTTAGAAGCCGTTTCATGTAGCACCTGTATTTACGATTGGCAACCCTCAGAATTCCTAAGCAACGCAAATATTGTTAACCCCATTGCAACCGTAAATACAACAACAACATTTTCACTTATCGTTACAGACACAAGCATTCATGCAAGCTGCAATAAAACTTCAACAGATACTGTAACTGTTTTTGTAACAGACAACACACCGTCCATTCAAACACTTTACATCGTTTCAGCAGGAGATGAATTTTTTCTTTTACAAGACTTGAAGCCTAATACTTCTATCGAAATAATCAGCATCAATGGTCAGCGCGTTTACCAAACAGATAGTTATCAAAATGATTTGGAGTTAAAAAACCTTTCAGCGGGCATGTATTACTACAAAATGAATCTGCCGGGTTGTTATAAGTTGGAGGGCAAGTTTGTGGTAGTGAGATAAAAACGGGAAACTGGTAATTTCAAAATGAAGCAATTTTTCTTTTTAGCAATACTTTTTTTTACTATCACAACATTACCCTGTCGTGCTCAGTGCCTGCAGGATGCCGTATGGTGTTTTGGCGATTCTGTAGGTATTGATTTTTCAGATAGTACTAATATAAATGTATTTGCTTCTGCCGCATACAACGATGAAGCATGTGCATCAATTTCCGATTGCAACGGTGATCTTCTCTTTTATACTGGCAACTATCAGGAATTATCTGATATTTTTTCGATTTATAACTCCAGTCATTTGGTCATTGAAAACGGAGATTCCCTATTTGGCGGTTATACAATAACTCAAGGTGCCATTATTTTGCCGTGGATAAACCACAGCAACGAGTTTTTTCTTTTTCATTCAAACCGCGGGGCTCCATTCGAAATAATGAATGGCCTTCATTACTCTCTGATTGACATGAGTCTTAACAATAGCCAGGGTAAGGTTACAACAAAGAACATTCAACTTTATAATGGTCCATTAACCGAAAAAATGTGTGCTGTTAAAAATTCAGAGGCAGATGGTTATTGGTTGTTGAATCTTTCTTTACATGCAGACAGCTTCATGAGATATTTGGTTAATTATAATGGGATTCAAGGACCTTTTTTCCAGGTTGTTAATGAACATCACGACCTTACAGCAGGTAGTTCTATGTCTCAGATGGTCTTTGATCAACAGGGCGAGCAAATAGCGATAAATGCCTGGCGAGGGATCACTGTTTTCGACTTTGACCGGTGCACAGGATTAGTCAGTAATATGAAGGCTGTATGTCCTTTTACAAACGAAATCGATGCCGGGGGTTTTAATTATGGCCTTTGCTTCTCGCCTAACGGACGATTCTTATACAGCACCAAAATAGCTGACGGTTTTTTCACACCTCAGATTGACACGTTATTTCAGTTTGATCTGTATGCAAACGACATCTGCGGGTCAAAGTCTTACTATGCTAGCTCGGAAAATAGCGTATGTCCTGATTATAATTCCGGAATGGGACAATTGGCTTTAGCTCTTGATGGCAAAATCTATTTGAGCAATGAGTATTATTGGTTTGGAAGTGAATTATCATGTACCACAAACACGTATCTGAGTGTAATCAATTCACCGAATCAAAAAGCACCGGCATGCGATTTTGAAGAATATTCATTTTACTTAGAGGGCGAACGATCATTTCTTAGTCTCCCCAACATGCCCAACTACAACCTCGGTCCAATCATTCCACCAACAGTAGATGCTGGTGAAGGAACAGAAACCTGCTCAGACCAACCAATACAGTTAGAAGCCGTTTCATGTAGCACCTGTATTTACGATTGGCAACCACCAGAATTTTTGAGCGATGCAAACTTGGCTAATCCCATTGCAACCGTAAATTCAACCACAACCTTTACTCTTACGGTTACAGACACGAGTATTCACGCAAGCTGTAATAAAACTTCAACAGATACTGTAACCGTTTTTGTAATAGATAACACACCGGCTATCCAGACACTTTACATCGTTTCAGCCGGAGATGAGTTTTTCTTTTTGCAAGATTTGCAGCCAAATACTTCTCTGGAGATAATCAATATAAACGGTCAGCGTGTTTATCAAACAGATAATTATCAAAATGATTTGGAGTTAAAAAGCCTTGCAGCGGGCATGTACTACTACAAAATGAATTTGCCCGATTGTTACGAGGTGGAAGGAAAGTTTGTGGTGGTGAGATGAAAACGGGAAACTGGTAATTTCAAAATGAAGCGATTTTTCTTTTTAGCAATACTTTTTTTTACTATCACAACATTACCCTGTCGTGCTCAAAACAAGTACGACAGGGTTTGGATTTTCGGTGATAGTGCGGGAATAGATTTTAATGACTTGGATGCTCCATCTCCTGTTCTTAGTCATTGTAAAAATATCGTAGAGCCTGTCGCGTCCATCAGTGATTCTTTAGGGAGCCTGCAATTCTACATATCAGGATACGACTCACCCCCGCAGCCTTTTTTTATTTTTCATTTAAACGCTATGAAAATTTTAGATAAGAATGGGAACACTTTTTGCAATGGTGATAGCATAGTTACTGCTTATACAACGACACAGGGCAGCCTGATTATACCAGCTCCATCCAAACATGGAATTTATTATCTCTTCAACGTTCAGTGCCTTTATGACATAAAAGAAAACACACCTCCTTATCAGTCTGGTCTGCGCTATTCCATTATTGATATGAATCTCAACAACGGGATTGGATGCGTGACTGAAAAAAATATATTGCTGATTGATACACTAATGACAGAAAAACTTTATGCCGTGAAGCACGCGAACGGGAAAGATTGGTGGATAGTTTCGCATAAAGCCGGTAATAGCAATACTTTTTTAAAATATTTACTTACTGCAAATGGAATTGAAGGGCCATTCAGACAGAATGTGGGCACCATTATAGATGATTGGGATCTTAGCGAAGGTCAAATGAAATTTTCTCAAGATGGAACCAAAATGGCCTATGTTGATGTCGAAGGCAATTTTGAAATTTATGAATTTGACCGTTGTACTGGTGAGCTAAATATAGTAGCCGATTTAAGCAGTTACACAATGTATCCCTCCTATTTTGGATATTACGGTTGCGAATTTTCGCCTAATGGTGAATATTTATACATTACGCCTTATCCAACAACATCTTATATTGATGGAATCATATCTCAATTTTATCTTGGTTCATCTGATATTTGGTCCACAAAACAGACTGTCTTGACTTATGTTCAGGAGAACGATACTTTTCCAAAACTGCTGGGACAACTTCAACTTGGCCCAAATGGGAAAATTTATTGTGCAATGGGTTCAATTTGGCCTCTTTTATATTCAGGTCAATATATTTATTACCTGATATCTATTAACAATCCCAATGAGGAAGGGCTGTTGTGTAATGCTCAGCTAAACGGTTTTAATCTTCTTGGTAGCAGTACAGCTGGCCTTCCCAACATGCCCAACTACAACCTTGGTCCAATTATCCCACCCACAGTAGATGCAGGTTTGGGAACAGAAACTTGCGCAGACCAACCTTTACAGTTACAAGCCGTTTCATGTAGCACCTGTATTTACGATTGGCAACCCGCAGAATATTTAAGTAGTGCGAATATTGCAAATCCAATAGCAACTGTAAATGCAACAACTACATTTACTCTCATGGTTACAGACACAAGCATTCATGCGAGCTGCAATAAAACATCAACAGACACTGTAACAGTTTTTGTCACAGATAATACACCAACCATTCAAACTCTTTACGTAATTCCGGCAGGCGATGAGTTTTTCTTTTTGCAAGATTTGCAACCAAATACTTCTTTGGAAATAATTAGTGTAAACGGTCAGCGCGTTTACCAAACCGAGAATTATCAAAATGATTTGGAGTTAAAAAACCTTTCAGCGGGCATGTATTACTACAAAATGAATCTGCCGGGTTGTTATAAGTTGGAGGGCAAGTTTGTGGTAGTGAGATAAAAACGGGAAACTGGTAAT
>Ga0247727_10002604_pt1 | contig 40955 bp, 25 predicted proteins | sample WisWelCaveWW1625_FD_202498 | JGI IMG/M metagenome (GOLD analysis project Ga0247727, IMG submission 202498) | Biofilm microbial communities from Wishing Well Cave, Virginia, United States - WW16-25 | ecosystem: Environmental > Aquatic > Deep subsurface > Groundwater > Cave microbial mat | place... | reverse complement strand
TAAATGCCAAACTATTACGCCGATGTTTTTGTCCGGGGCCGACGGCCGGACACCGGAATTGCGGGCGCCTTCCATTAAGGGCGCCATGAGGTTCTGGTGGCGGGCCATGCAGGGGGAAACAAATCAAAGTGAATTGTTAAAAAAGGAAGGAGAATTGTTTGGATCGAGTGATGAAAATATTGGGAAGTCAAAATTTTCAATTCGTATAGAAAATCCAACATCTAATGTGCCGATTGTAGATTCTAGGCCACTTCCGCATAGTGTTAAGAAAACTTTCGAGAAAAAAGCAATAAGACAAGGCCAGATTATTAAGTTTGTTTTTAAGTTTCAAAATGATAGAATAAAAGATGAAATTAATCGTGTATTTAATATCACTTTACTGCTCGGAGGTTTTGGTAATAGAAGCCGCCGGGGATTTGGCGGTGTAAATTGTCAGGATTGGAATTTCTCTAATCATGATGAGTTAATTAATTTCATTGCTGGAAATTTAAATGATCAATTCAAAAAAGACGGATGGAAGATTAAAAGAATTCAAACTATATCTGCAAATTATCCTTATATTAAAGAAATAATTTTAGGAGAAGAAAAGGGGAACGTTGATGAACTTCTTAAAAAAATCGGCTCTGCTTCTCATGAGCATTGTAACGAGGCTTTAGGTTATGTTAAAGAAAATATAAGAATGGCTTCACCAATATACATTAGTATTGCAAAATTTAATAATAACAAGTTCTTACCGGTGATAACAAAATTGAATTCTGCATTTCCGAATAACTATTCAATTAACTATATAAAGCAGGATGATTTTATTTGTGCTCTCTGTCCTTCCGAATCAAAAGGGGAATTACCACAATGAGAGATATTTGTATAAAAAAAATTTCTTCTTTTCTCCATGATCCTCTGGACAAACCCTTTATCTTAATGCAGGGCGAAGGTCACGCGAAACGCGCCGATGAACTGGCAAAAAAAATAGGCGTTTCATTGGATAAAGAGACGGCACCGGATCACATTGCTTCTGCCATGGAAAGAGCTTTTCTGCCCCAAAAAGCGTCAAAAAACCATGCCCTGCATATTAAATTCCTGGAAAAACCTTGCATAAAGCACCCCTTATCTGCCAAAAATCTTGAAGATATTGAGTCGGTTAAGAACATATCCGTTGAGGAATTTAAAAAGGCCGTTGATGGGGCATTTAATAAAATAAAAGAAAAGGGAATTAGTGATAATAAAAAAATGTATTTTTTCTTATGGAGAAACCTTCTTCATTTAATAAAAGATAATTCCAAAGATCTTCCCGATAAGGGGGCCAAAATATTTCCCCTGGCGCCTGCGGATACGCGGATTCCGGACCATTCCATTTTTGAGCATTTGAAAATATCCGCTGCTTGCTTTAATTCAACCTATGCGAAAAATCTCCTGTTAAATAATTGTTCGCTGTTTTTATTCAGCATAGGACCGGTGCAATCATTTATTGCCCAGGCAAGAAAAGCCCAGGACCTGTACTGGGGAAGTTTCATATTATCATACCTTAACTGGAAGGCAATAAAGTATATAGCAAATGAATTCGGCCCGGATTCAATAATTTTCCCGGATATCCTTGGCCAGCCTTTTGCGGATTACTGGCTTGAGAATGACTTAGAAATTGAAGTATTAAATTCCAATAAAGAGTATATTGATATCCCTACGATACCGAACCGCTTCCTTGCCATTCTGCCGGATAACGGCAGGGAAGGTTTAGAAAAAATAGGGAAAGAGCTTGAAAACAGAGTAAAAGAAGAATTTCGTGGAATAAGCGAACAAATAGTAAGGCATTTGCAAATAGAGATAACGTCTGATTATTATCAACAGATTGAAAACTTTTTTAACATCTTTTGGGTTGCAGTACCATGGGCTAAAGATGAAAAAGCAAAGCAGGACTGGGAAAATGAATTACAGCTTTTTGGGCCGTATTTCTCGAATGAATCAAATGAAAGGCTTAATAAAATTCTAAATTATGCAAAAGAAAATTCGGAATACCGGCCTAATATTGGGAATGCCTATGGTTTTATTTATTCATTTGCCGAGAAATCATTAGCCTCCAGAAAGAATTTAAAAACATTTAGACAGGAAGGGGAGATCGGTAGGAAATGCTCGATTTGCGGCGAGCGCATTATAAGGATTTACCGTAAAATCAAAGAAGAAGAAAATGAAGATAATAACAGGTTATCTGCATATAAACTATTCACCAACCGCGTGAAAATTATCGAGTACGGCGGTGATAAAAATGTACCGCTTAAATATTTGCAGCATGGGGAAGGATTATGCGCGGTATGTTTTACCAAAAGATGTGCTGAGATATATTTCCAAAATCATGAGTTATTTGGAAACTCTTTTAAGAATTTGGATTTCCCTTCAGTTGCCAATATTGCTTTGGCTAAGGTTCTCAAACATCCTGAATTAAAAGAGAAAATTAAAGAGTATGCCGGTTTGTTTGGAACGGATCTTAATAATTTCGAAGCGCAGCTTTTATATGAAGAAAATCTAACCGAAATGTTTTTTCAAAAAAACGGTTTACCTCTTGACAAATTGCCGGAAGCGCAAAAAGGATTGAAGAACATAAAAGAAAGAATAGATAAAAATGAATTTAAATTAACAAAATACTATGCTGTCTTGGCGCTGGATGGCGATGAAATGGGCAAATGGCTTGCAGGTGCAAAGGCGCCTTTTTATAAGGATATTTATCATCCTGAAGTATGGGAAAATCTTCCTGATGAATTCAAAAAAGAGCTGGAAGAGAAAAAAAGGCTGATGACGCCTGCACTTCATTCCGCCATAAGTAACGCCCTGAAAAATTATTCTCTGCAATTTGCAAGGTGGATTGTCGAAGAAAAACATGACGGAAGACTAATTTATGCGGGTGGAGATGATGTGCTTGCTTTTGTTAATCTGGAGGATTTGCTGGATGCCATGGTGCAATTAAGAGCTGCTTTTTCCGGCCATATCGATAAAGATTTTAAAGTGGATTTTACCAAACAGGTATCCGGATTTGTGGAATTGGCAGAACAATTCATTTTGACTATGGGGCCAATCGCAACCGCTTCCGCCGGTGTTTGTATAGCACACTACAAAACACCCTTGCAGGCTGTAATAGAAACTGCGAGGAAAATGATGAAAAAGGCAAAAGAAGGAGGCGGCCGCAATGCCTTTGCAATTTCAATTCTCAAACATTCCGGCCAGCCTGCGGAAACATGTTGTAACTGGTTTTATAGCAATGTAAAAAAAGAAGCGACATGTAAAGAAAAATTAGGCACTATGGGCATTCTTAAAAATATTATTGAAGAATTTAAAAAAAATAAAAGTGCCGAAGAACAAGGGCTTTCAGATACTTTTGTATATGTCTTTAAAAAAGAATTTTCCGGCTTATTAGGTAAAATTAATGAAGACCCTATGATCAGAACTGAATTTAAAAGGCTTTTAAAGCGGTCCTGTCAAATAAAAGACGAAAAATTAAAAGAAGAGAAGGCAGAAGAGTTAACCAGCCGGTTGTACCAGGTTTATATAGAAGGCGGCAGCTTGCAGAATTTTTTCGGCTTCCTGGACGTCGCCGTTTTTCTTTGCAGAGGAGAATAAAGAATGCTGGAATTGAGGCCATTGGATACTTTGTTTTTCAGGGACGGCAAATCCTTTACAGGCGGGGACGACACATGGGCCGAGACAATTTTCCCTCCTCTACCCAGCGTGGTTTACGGTGCCATGAGAAGCTGCTACATGACATATAACGGCGGACTTGAAAAATTTTTAAATGGCGAACTGGCGGATAAAATCGGTACACCTGTTGAGCCGGGCGGATTCGGGATTAAGGCCGTTTATCTGCATAATGCGGAAGGTTTATTGCTGCCCGTGCCTCTTGACATGTTGAAAGGTACAAGAAAGGAAAACGGCAAAGATAAAGAATTTCTCAAAACCTTGAGGATTACCAATGCCGATAACTTATTGTGGTTTGACAATCATCTTCTGGGTCAACGTTTGGCTGCATTCGGCATGGATGCGGCTGAGAGTTCAAACCGGGATTTTTTAAATGGCATAGATTTATACGCTTGTCTTTCCTTGAAAAATTCAGAATATGTTTCTTTTAAGAATCTTGGGGAATTAGTGTGTGATGAGCCGAAAATCGGTATAAAGAGGTCCAGGCAAAGCCATTCTTCCGAAGAAGGTTATTTATACCGTGCCAATATGGTTAGGTTTAAAATGGAAGATTTGTCCGTTATGGTTGATTTTGCGGGTCTTGATGATTTTCCGGAACAAGGTTTGCTAAAACTGGGCGGCGAAGCAAAAACCGCTTCTTTTAAGAAAGTTGATGTGGCCGGGGCCGTTATGGATTATGATTCAATTAAAGAAATAAAAAATCGAATAGGCCAAAACAAATTATTCAAGATCTATTTTGCCAGTCCTTCAATTTTTAAAGGAGGATGGCTGCCCGAGGCATTGGATGAAAAAACCATGACATGGGGTTTTAACGGCCTTAAATTGCAATTATTAACCGCTGCTTTAGGTGCGCCAATTAATATCGTTGGCTGGGATATTCAAAAGAAAGCCCCCAAACCCATGTACAAGGCTGTACCGGCCGGCAGCGTTTATTATTTCAGATTATCGGAAGGGACTCCGGAGCAAGTTATCAAGGTGCTACACCATCAGAATATATCTGACTATTATGCCGAACAGGGATTCGGATTTTGTTTGGTGGGGGCGGTGGAATGGAAAAAGTAATAACCACGATTGGGACGTCATTATTTGAAAACGCTCTTTCGGATATTGGAAATAATGACCATTATGAATATATCAAGAAAAAAACCAGCAATGAATGGAAGTCTTGTTCGGAGAGAATTGAACGTCTTAAGTCCGTATTAATTAAATGGCTTGAACAACACAGCCTGGGAACTGCCGAATTAAAAAGTCTTGGCAAAATAAAGGAATTGTTTAAAAATGAACTCGACGTTCTTCTCTTGGCAACCGATAGCGTTACTTCACGTTTGGCAGCGGAAATATTAAAAGAGCATTATAAAGGGAACGACAAGAATATTATAATATCTTTTGATCCGGATAAGGACGTCATCACAGGGTTGCAAGTCAATAATTCCAGAACTTTTGAGAAAGAGGGCCTGGTTAATCTTATTGAGCGGATAGAGGAGTTTACCCAGGGATATTACCAAGACGTTGTAATAAATATTACCGGCGGATATAAGGCGGTAATTCCATATCTGACCATCTATGGCCAGGTTAACAACATTCCTCTCTACTATATTTTCGAAGACACGGATTCTTTAATTAAAATTCCACAGGGGCCTATTGACATTAATTGGGGAATTTTTGAAAAATATAAAACAGTCGTTGAAAAGTTAGACCAGGGAGTTACCGAAAAAAAATGGGAACAATTTAAAAGAGAAAACAATATTGAAGATGATTTTCCTGATATAGTTTGCACGATGACTATGAAGAAATGCATGAATTGAATGCCATTGGAAAATTTTATTACCTTAAATATTCAAAATGGAATCTGGTATATGTTCTTTCCGGGGGGCCGTTTTCAAATGATATTGTTTTTCGTAATAAGCGTCATTTAAATGATTCCCTTGGCTGGCTGCTTTGTGCGTTGAATGATTTTATCAAGAATAATCGGCTTCAAGATAAAAATCAGCAAGAAATTTTCGACGTTATTAATGAACGCGGCAGTGATAATTTAAATCACGGAAAGAATATTTTATCAAAGAGAGAGCAGGCTTTTATCGCCAAATGTCCCGTCACCAATCCCGAAATAAGAATGCTTTACAGCTTTGAATACGGCAATGGGGATTTTAAAAAATTGAAGGTATATGATTTCAGAACAGGCGGTTTTGATCATGCGCAATATCTGGATGAGTTTAGGTCTTTTTACGATTTAAACAAAAATGGAAATTTTGTTCCCTATTTACAAATCAGAAAGGAGTTTTAAATGTTTAAAATTATCAAGCCTTTCTTTTTAATCTGCGAAACCCCTCTGCATGCAGGAAGCGGCGACAATTTGGGAATTGTTGACCTGCCTATTCAGAGAGAGAGGCATACGGGATTTCCCAAGATAGAAAGTTCTAGTTTAAAGGGAGGCATCAGGGAAGCCTTTGAGGAAAAATTAACTGAGGTAGTAGACAGAAAGAGAATACATGCGGCTTTTGGCTATGATGATTCGGAAAAACAAGAAGATATCAAAAGTGCATTTAAAGACAACAAAGAATATGCCGGTGCGCTTGGTTTTACCAACGCCAGGATTCTGTTTTTCCCGGTAAAATCCATGAAAAATATTTTTGCCTGGATAACTTGCCCCAAGGTTCTGCAGCGTTTTAAGAATGATCTGCAATTGGCAAATATTGACAATATGCCGGAAATTCCAGCACCTAATACCTGCCCTTTCGGATCACAGCTTTTTATTAAAGACAATAAGATAATTCTGGAAGAATATGCTTTTGAAATTACAGGCAAGGCAGAGTGCGAGAATATTGCTAAATGGCTAAGTGAAAACATCTTTCCAAGCACAAAAGAAAACGATCCCTGTAAATACTGGGAACAAAAGATAAAAACAGATATTGTGGTATTGGGAGATGACGAATTCAAGGATTTTGTTAATCTATCAACGGAAGTAATAACAAGAACCAAGATAAACAACGAAACGGGCACGGTGCAAAAGGGTGCGCTTTTTACAGAGGAATACCTGCCCGCGGAAACCATTCTGTATTCACTGGCCATGGCTTCGCCTCTATTCGCCAAAAATAAAAACGGTTTTAAAGAAAACGGTAAAACCGAAGAAGAAAAAGTGATGAAGTTTTTTGTGGATAATCTGCCGGAGGTTCTTCAACTGGGCGGTAATGCCACCATCGGCAAAGGAATTATAAGAACCGCAAAAATGGGGGATAGTAAAAATGATACAAAATGAAACTTTACAAAAAACACTTGAACATGGCAGAGCAAAGTATGCTTATGAATGTGCGGAACAAGGAAGCAAAATCACCAAGAAAAAAGAGTATAAATCCTATGTAAAAAAAATACCCATGCTGATTAAAACAAATGGCTTGGGCGCCGCTTTTGCATTTATAAAATCTAAATCTAATGAAGGAGAAGACAAACGAGGGTATGCATACAACATTATATATGAACAAACAAGCGAGTGGCTGAAGAAAGAGCCTAAAGGCCTAATTGCTGATGAATTAAACCGGCCAAACGCGGATTTAGTAGAGATAATTATTTCTAAAAACTCTTCTGAATACCGTGCCCTGACTAATGAAGTTCTTGCCTTTTTTACCTGGCTTAAAAGATTTGCCGAAGGTTTAATCGAAGGGGAACCAGATGAAGAGGAACGGTAACAATGGAAAAAGGTAAAATAATTATTAGAAAAAGTAAAAAAGGGAGGTGGGTTTTTGAAGTTGATCTGGGGGGCAAACAATCCATGACAATACCAACTTTTTTTGATTTAAAAGATGATTATTTAAATGGAAAAGATTGTGAGGTAAAAAGGGAGAAGGGTCAAATAATGGAAATTTTGGTTGATGGTAAGAAACTTCCAAGAAAAGCAAATATTTCAAATGAACGAAAACAGACAACAAACCAACCTACATCTCAGTATCAAAGAGGACAGAATCCTTCCAGAGATATGAATGCCAAGAATCTTTTTTCAATTGATAATACTGAAATACCTCAAGACACAAGGAAAATTTTGGAAAACAATGAATCTGAAATTGATAATTTCAGCTTAAAGTTAAATAAAACCGTTAATTTTATTGTCGAAAAAGCCGTCTTATATAAAGCTCCTTATAAAAATAGGAAAAATAATGACAGATGGGAAGAATTTTACGTTCCTTTTGAAATGCAGAAATATGCCTCTCTTATAGAGGCTTTAAAAAATAGATTAGATAAAAGTATGGCAACTATGACGTTCAGGGAACTTTGCTTTGCACCGGACTGGCGCATGATAGTAGGCATCGGAAACGAATCCGTTTATGAAACCTCAATGACTTTGCATCATGTTTACGGTTTTCCATACATTGGGGGGCAGGCGATCAAGGGCGTGACACGCAGCTGGATGATTGCCGAGATTTTTCAGAACAAAGAAGAAGATGCTTTAAAAAACAAAATCTTTTGTCTGTTATTTGGAGCGCCAAAATACATTAATAAAGATCAAAAGACTGCAACAGGAGAACACCAGGGTTCAGTAATCTTTTTTGACAGTTTCCCAATAGAAAAACCAACCATTGAAGTGGATATTATGAACCCGCATTATGGGGATTATTACCAGAAAAAAACGTGGCCTGTTGATTCTTTAAACCCTAATCCCATTCCCTTTTTAACCGTAGGGCATGAGACTAAATTTAAATTTTATGTGGGCATCAAGGATAAGGACAATAAGAAGTTGTCAGAATTTGGTAACCAAGAATTTATTAAGCAACAAGGTTTAAGAGAAGATTCGACCTTATTGGATGTGGCTTTTTTATGGCTGAAAAAAGCGCTTACCGAACACGGCCTCGGCGCCAAGACCGCCGCGGGGTATGGGTATTTTAAGGGATGAAGAGAAGAAAACAAGCAGTTGGTTATACAGCACCCGAGGGAGATTGTTTTGGTTTAATTTTTGGAGAAAGCACTCATGATAAGCGAGGAAATAATTAATAAAGCGGTATCCCGCATCGCCGCAGCGGCCCCGGCTTCAAAGGTTATTTTATTCGGTTCTTGCGCCAGGGGTGAGGCGCATCATGATTCGGACCTTGATTTTCTGGTTGTGGAACCCCAAGTGGAAAACAGAGGCATGGAAATGGTCCGCCTGCGCAATGCGATTGGTAGTGTGGGTGTGGGTGTGGACATATTGGTATTCAGCAGCAACCAGGCTGAAGAACGTAGCCGTTTTCCCGGTGATGTCGTATACTGGGCTTATAAAGAAGGAAGAGTGGTTTATGAAGGAGCTTGATCAGGCGAGACGTTTTTTGACTCTTGCGGAACAGGATATTCATGCTTTTAATGTTCTGAAGGTAAACACCGGCATAAGCGAGAGCGTGACCTGCTTCCATGCCCAGCAGGCGGTTGAGAAGTGTCTAAAAGCCGCGCTCAGCAAACTAAGCATACCATTCAAGAAAACGCATGATCTTTATGAACTATCATGGTTATTGACAAATTCTGGACATGCACCGCCGGTTTCTGCGGAGAAAATAAGTCTCTTGAATCCTTATGCCGTTACCTTTCGTTATGAGGATGAGGAAATTACGACACTAAGCCTTTCCCAGGCCAGTGAGATTGTAGATGGAATTCACCAGTGGACTCTGGATCAGATGAAACAATGAGAAGTTTCCAAATTTTGAACGGCATCTAAAAAGAATTCTCTCTGCATCAAAACAATAGAGAAAGATGGCAGAAAGATAGAGAAGTAAGCGTAATAAAGATATACCCTCATGAATATGTCTGTTAAGGATATGATTATTTCGGTGGGTGGGACACCAGGTGCTATTACTGCTTCTCTCAATCACTACCGACCTAATCGAGTTATCTTTTTTTGTTCAAGGCGGACAGGGGAGGATGTGGAAGCCATCAAAAGGAATCTTCACTATACCCTTAGGGATACTGAAAAGATCCTCACAGAGGACGCTGAAAGTCTTGGCGAATGTTATACGGCACTGAAAGTCCAATTACCCAAGATCATTTCAAACTGGAAGATTCAGCCAGCGAATCTTACTGTAGATTACACCGGTGGGACTAAGACCATGTCTGCAGCACTGGTGTTGGTAGGGGTTGAGATCACCAATCAGTTTTCCTATGTGGGAGGAACAGAGAGAACAAAGGGCGGAGTCGGAGTTGTAGTGGACGGGAGAGAGAGAACAATCATGGCGGAGAATCCTTACACCCAGATGGCGGTTTTTGAAATGGTTAAGATTGTCGCCTTTTTTAATACGGCCAGATACAAGGATGCTATGGACCTTTGCCAAGAAACCCTGAAGAGGCTAGGGCCAGATGGAGATATTGTCGTTAGACGATCGATAGACTGCTTAAGGTCTTATGCAGATGCTTTTTTAAGGTGGGACAATTTCAATCCGAATTTTGGATTGTTTAAGAAGGCTTTAAAAGAAAACGAGGATTTAAGCGGATTGGCAGAAAGGCCGGGCTTTAAGGATATTTTTAGTAAAGCCCAGCCCCTTAATAACCATCTGGAAGGCCTTACTGCTGGAGATGAAAATAGAAAAAATCTGGCCTTTATTGTGGACCTTTTCGCTAATGCTGTCCGCCGTGCAGAATGGGAAAATAAATTCGATGATGCAGTAGCTAGGCTTTATAGCGTCTTGGAGCGCGTGGCCAGGTTCAGGCTGCTGGAAAAATATGGGATTGATAATTCCAAAATCCAAGACAGAGATATCTGCAAATATCTTTCTGAACAAGAATGGGCTAGATTTAAAGAGAAGTTTCATATTATTAGCACGAAAGATAAAAAAGATGAATTTTTTGTTCAAACCGGCTTAAAAACCAGCTATTTTCTCTTAGCCGAGTTGAATGATGATTTGGGTCGGAAGGCCCAGACACAATGGTCGGAGATTGAGGAAAGGCTAAACCTTCGGAACAAGTCCCCTTTGGCTCATGGTACAACGCCTGTTTCAGAAATAGTCTACACTAAGTTTAAGGATTTTGTCCTGGATTTCCTAAAAACCATGAATATTCCTATTGACAATTTGCCGCAATTTCCTCATTTGGACGCTTCTTTATTTTGATCGCCTTATTAACCCATGCCTAATCTCTACATCACCGAACAAGGCGCGCTGGTAAATAAAGAAGGTGGCACTATTAAAGTTACTAAAGATGGGGAGCGCCTGATTGAAAGGACACTTAAAGATGTCCATACACTCGTTCTCTTCGGCAGCGTGCAGGTGACTACTCAGGCCATGCTGGCCCTGCTGGAAGAAGGCTGCGATATTGCCATGATGACCGGCCGGGGACATTTCCGGGGACGGGTGGTGGCGGCGTCAGGGAAGAACAGCATCCTGCGGGTAAAACAATATGAACATTTTGCTGATGCTGAACGGGCGTTGCGACTTTCTAAAGCCTATGTGCAAGCCAAGATCGAAAATTCTAAAAGCCTTCTGCAGGCCTACCATTATAATACTAATAATTCTTTTCGAGAGGAAAGATTATACCTTTTCGATGATTACAAAGCGAAGGCCGCACAAACGGTCACCTTGGATGAACTCAGGGGTTACGAAGGCACAGCGGCGGCTTTTTATTGGGAGTGTTTGGGTCGATGCCTGACCTGCGGGCTAGCATTCAAAAAAAGGATTTTTCATCCCTCCCCTGATCCGGTGAATGCGTTATTAAGTTTTGGCTATTCTTTTGTGGCTCGCGAGTTGCAGGCAATTTTGGAGGCCTGCGGACTTGATCCGTATGTCGGTTTTTTTCACCAGGTGGATTACGGCCGCGCTTCTCTTTCGCTGGATTTAATGGAGGAGTTCCGTGCCCCGCTGGTAGACCGTCTTGTGCTGCGGTTGTTTAATAAAGGCATTTTAACCACCGATGATTTTGAGACGGATGCTCAGGCCGCTCAATCTTATCTTAAGAAAGAATCTCTGAAGACCTTTATTTCCCATTATGAAGAATGGGTAGATGCTGGTAATGTTACCTATGGAGAACAACGGGAGATCAGCTGGCGCAAGGCTTTTTGGCGCCAGGCCGAAAGTTTAAGACAATCCATTCTGGGCGGCACTCCTTATCAACCATTTACAGCACGGGAACTAAAGATCGAAGAATGAAATGGATAATTTCTTTTGACATTTCCGATGACCGCAAAAGAGCGCGGGCGGTAAAAATTTTGAAGACCTATGCTTATCGGGTACAGAAGTCGGTTTTTGAAGGTTTTTTTACCCATGAGGCGCTGGATGAAGCGAAAAGTAAAATGAAGGATGTAATTGATAACGTCAAGGATTCGGTGCGGTATTATCCTCTATGTTCCAATTGTGAAGAGAAGTTAGAAATTCAGGGTAATGGCAAAAAAGTGGAAGAAACGGGTTATATTATTTTATAGGCAGTAATTTTTTGGTGTTCTCAGATGAAGATTGGCCATGTTCATAACTCAAGCTAATTTTTTTAATTAGCGAGCATTCTTAAAGTCGACTATATTGAAAGATCGATATATTATTGAATTTAAATAAAAAAAGTGAACTTTAAAATGAGGCTGAATCAAAAAGATACTAAGAATTTATTTAAAAAAGGAGGGATGTTAAAAAGTGCTTTTGTAACTTCTTTGCCGACAACGAAATAATATGTGGTGAGTCAGAACAACTTCCCTGATGAAGAAGGGATGGAAACCCAAAATCTGTTTACTTTGTGTTTGTTTCATTTTTTTTGTCAGAACAACTTCCCTGATGAAGAAGGGATGGAAACGCTTTTGAAGATGCCTTGATAATGAAATTATTATCGTTTGTCAGAACAACTTCCCTGATGAAGAAGGGATGGAAACTGAAATCATTCGGACCCGCTTCTCTATTTTTTTAATTGCGTCAGAACAACTTCCCTGATGAAGAAGGGATGGAAACGGTTAATTAGCGGTTACTATGTAATCGTATGCCTTTTGGGGTCAGAACAACTTCCCTGATGAAGAAGGGATGGAAACTCCGCAAATACACTCCCATCAGTTGCGACGGCATACATGGGTCAGAACAACTTCCCTGATGAAGAAGGGATGGAAACATAAAATCTTTTTGAATATCCACTTTTCCTAATCGGCTGTCAGAACAACTTCCCTGATGAAGAAGGGATGGAAACTATAACTATTGAGGATTAACATTTTTGATTTCAATTTGTGTCAGAACAACTTCCCTGATGAAGAAGGGATGGAAACGCATGTCTTTGTAACGGCATTAATGGGCTTATGCTTTGTCAGAACAACTTCCCTGATGAAGAAGGGATGGAAACAATAGATACGTCCGGTTTAGAAATAGAAGGAGATAGGTCAGAACAACTTCCCTGATGAAGAAGGGATGGAAACGGACTAAATGCAATTATACCAAAAGGTACTATTAATTTTGTCAGAACAACTTCCCTGATGAAGAAGGGATGGAAACTTGATACAATCTTTTTTTACTTTGTAAAAAGCCCGGTGTGTCAGAACAACTTCCCTGATGAAGAAGGGATGGAAACCAACGCTTCGCAAAGTCCAGAATACCACAGGCCAACCGGTCAGAACAACTTCCCTGATGAAGAAGGGATGGAAACCGAAAGAGCGAACAATAAAAACAAATACATATTTAATCCTGTCAGAACAACTTCCCTGATGAAGAAGGGATGGAAACTCATGGCATGTATCCCGCTCACTGAACCCGGGAAAAATCCCGGTCAGAACAACTTCCCTGATGAAGAAGGGATGGAAACTAGCCCTTGTGCAATCTTTAGCGAAGTATATGTTTTTCCGTCAGAACAACTTCCCTGATGAAGAAGGGATGGAAACGGATTTTAGGCAAGAGACATAGGAGTAAAAGTATTTACGGTCAGAACAACTTCCCTGATGAAGAAGGGATGGAAACATGAAGGAACAAAATTTCTAATTTCAATTTGAAAAAGTCAGAACAACTTCCCTGATGAAGAAGGGATGGAAACAATAGATACGTCCGGTTTAGAAATAGAAGGAGATAGGTCAGAACAACTTCCCTGATGAAGAAGGGATGGAAACTTGCACTTTCCTCGCAAAATTCGAATAGTTTTTTTGCGGGTCAGAACAACTTCCCTGATGAAGAAGGGATGGAAACCCAGTTTAGAGACTGTAGTTTTATGTATTGGATTCGTTTGAGTCAGAACAACTTCCCTGATGAAGAAGGGATGGAAACTCATTTTATATAATCCATCCATGTCAATTCTTTGAGCATCAGAACAACTTCCCTGATGAAGAAGGGATGAAAACTCAAATACAGTCAGTTGGACACTAACTATCGCATGCACAAAGCAAGTGGAAAACTGGCTCGGGCAGCAGATCATTCGGGTAAAAAGGGGTTAAGAATCCATATCTTGAAAAGACAATACAAGATGCGGGCAAGGGTGTGACTCTACCCGGGAATGGCAGGCTGGCATTTTGTTACGCTTCCTAAAAAACAATCGGAGTTGATTAAGTCAAGATTTGGAGCCCTCAAGAGAGGTTGGGGGTCGTTGCCCGTTTTAGTAACTATTGGTAAAACAAGCTGGAAGACAGCGGTCTTTCCTGACAGAAAGGCAGGCGACTATCTTTTACCGCTCAAAGCAGATGTGCGTAAAAAGGAAAAAATAAGCAGCGGTGATACAATCACTTTCCATGTAGAAATAAAAGTATAGAATGTTTTACTCCTAGCAGATCCATCAAGAGTTTATTGGAATAAAATTACTCAATATGAATATATATCCGCCAAGAAAGGCGAAAAAATGATGCACATTGCATTACCCATAGGAGGCTAAAGATATGCAAAAAAACATTTTCAAAAGTATCGGAGCCGTTCTCGCCGGATTTGTTTTTATCGGTATTACGCATACCGGAACAGACAAAATTCTCGAAGGTATGGGCGTATTGCCCAGGGACAACCTCTTTGTCGGAGCAGGACTTATTCTTTGTGTGATCGGTTATCGCGCTGTTTTTAGTTTGATCGGATGTTACCTAACGGCAAGATTCGCGCCGCAAAACCCAATGAAGCACGCGCTTGCGCTTGGTGTTGTGGGCGTTGTATTGAGTACGGTTGGGGCAATCGTGGGTGCGGATTTGGGGCCGGCCTGGTATGCCTGGTCGCTGGTTGCGATTTCGCTGCCTATCGCATGGATCGGAGGAAAACTTTACGAGTGGCGTCAAGGTGTTAAGATTGCCGAAAAAGAAAATGACCGAATAGTATGAGCGGACCCGGTTATTTTAAAAACGGCGAACAAACCGGCGCGTGGACTACTTATGACAGGAAGAGCAACGTATATAAAGCAACGGATTTTGGTAAGAAAAAATAAAAAAAGAAAAGTTGAGAGAACTTTTTCTCTAGGACTGCCTGCCGGCTATCCCGCATCTCTCCGTCAGCAAGGGGACTCCTGATTGAATCCTCTCCATATAATTCTAAAAATTCCGGCCGTCAGATAACAACAAGTGGTTAACCGGCACCGGAACGGATAATACCTCTGCTAACGCTTTATTGAGCCACCTTGAAATTTCAGTTGACAACACCGAATTTTCAAGGTCATCCTGCTGCTGGCAGGCTCAATGAGCGGCAAAGGCTGCTATGTTCCTTGGTGATTAATGAAAAAAATCTGTCAAATCAAAAGCCGAGGTAAGTTCCAGCAAAAAGTTATCAGCGGGTAAGCAGAGAACGTCCTTTATTTTGAGACGTTCTTTTGAAAAAGCGGTATAATAATTCCATATTTTGATAAAATTTGGAGTTAGTTATTCCAAATTTAGGTTATGGTGTTGATTTGTCAACAATTAATTAAGTTATAGAGGCTTCTTGCTGACCCGCCAGAGCCGGAAGGCTTCCTGATCAAACCCTTTCAGGGTCGTATCATACGGTTGAACCGTTAAATGATTTTCAGATGCGGAAAGCAACGCTTGGACCTCAGGGTCGGAAAAGATAGGGTCGGAAATGATAATATCTTCCCCGCCGGTGGAATGGCCTTCAAGACGGGAAGCCAGATTGACGGTGGAACCGAAATAGTCCAGCCGGTCGTTAAGGTTTACAGCGATACAGGCGCCATAATGAATCCCCGCTTTTAACTTGAGGGGAAGCTGTCCGGGTTTGGCGGGATGAGCAAGCTGCCGCTGGGCTTCAAGCATGGCCTGCAGTGCGGACAGCGGACGGCGGAATGCGGCCATGATGGCATCACCGATTGTTTTAACGATTGCACCATCATAACGGTTTACGCATAACTGCAGGATGTCGAAATGATTCATTACATGACCAAAGGCCGGTGCATCACCGATGTCACGGTAAAATTTGGTCGATCCCCGCAGATCTGTAAAGACCAGTGCAAGACTGCCGACTGAAATCTGATTACCGGGACGGAGAGCTTCCTGCGAAAAGAGGTCCCGAAAGGTTTGCATCAAGGTTACCTCCGCCGCTGTCACAGCCTGGTCGCTCCAGCCGAACCGTTCCATGACGAAGAGTTGCTCCATTGAGGTCTGGTTTTCTAAATGGATGGTTGGATTGAGCGAACAGACCCTCTCCTCATTGGGCCAGGGTTGATCATTTATATTGATACGAACTAGGTTGGCGCCATCGGTCTTGGCATAGATCGACTGACTTCCGTTCTTGAATTTGGTTCTAATCCGATAGCGTCCTTCTTCAACAGGTACGGATATTTTCAAGTTCATTCCCGGTGCAAGGATCTGCTGGGTCACAATGTGAGGGGTGACTTCCGGACCGCCGATGCAATATTCAGCGACATTCAATGAACGAACCGCAGGATTGGGCCGAAAGGTGAGTTCCACAGAACGGTCGAAATTTGCTGTGAAGTCAATATTACAGGAGTCACAGTGGACATTGGGATCGATTTCGCGCAGAGTCATACGGGTTTGTTTTGCTCCGCGGCAGAGCGGACAAAGCAGATCCCAGCGGAATTCCAAGAGTCCGATGCGGGTGGCATGCAAGAATAGTTCCAAGAGTTCGCGGCGGGGTATTTTCCAGAGGTCGGCCGAGGCATAGGGACGCAGGTGATTGACGGTCATATCATCCGCCTGGCGAAGGAGCCGATCTAATTTTTCCACCCATTCCGGGTGGGACGTTTTCTTCTCCAATTCTGTTTTCAAAATGGCGAGACGTTTGAGCCCGCCAGCGGGAAATTGAGGGGGGATTGACGCCGAACCAGAGGTGTGGGCGAGGAGCGGTTTTACTTGACTGGCCAGGGTATCATATTTATTAAAGACGGTTTTGAAGTGATAGGCACTGATCCATCCGATCTGGATTGGAATTATAATGAATCCGATCAGCCCCCGTGGTTTAGCCCAGACTTTGTAAACGGCGGTTGTGCCCGGCCGCTCCCAGGCTTGGTCCGGAGAATGTAATTCCACGATCACGCGCATTTCACGGAGCGGGCCGTTCTGATAACGGCGAACCACACCAAATTGAAAAGGGCGCACCCATTGGAATGGTTCCTCAATCCATTTTAAGGTCATGCCAAACAATTTTAATTTGAGATAACGTCTGCCAATCGTGTCTGGCCGGGGAGGTTTATAGAATTCGCTTACGGCAGGTACGCGCGTATCGCAGTTAAACTGATTCGTATTGGCCAGATACGGCCATAGGGCCAGTGCACTAGAACGCAACGGCCATTCCCAGCGGTAGTGAAATTCCATGGTTGTGCGGGGACTCTAAGAGAAAAGACTCTTAAATTTTTGAAAATCGATTACAGTGTTTTTTAAACGGGCCTCTTCGGTCGCAAAGGCAAGCAAGTGACTTTCCAAAGAAATTTCCGCTGAAGTTCTAATATTGGAAGGATTTTCCGAAGAAACAACATCAACAAAGTTTTTTATCAAGCGATCATCCCCGCCGCCATGGCCTTTCGACTGATCAAAACGGAGATCCTGCTTCAGGCGCGAATTAAAATCAAAAATTTCGAGAGAAGTCATGTTGCCGCGGATTTCACCCCGAGTCCCCATGACTTTAAGGGTGCGCAGTTCGGCGCTGGTAAAGGCACAGAGTGTAAAATTGGCCGTGGCTCCTCCTGCAAATTCAAAAGCAACGACCTGATGATCGCAGACATCATTGTCACAGGCAAAAACACAGCGGCCATAGGGTCCTTCTTGGAGCGCTTTCAGTCGCGCTCCATAACTTTTGTCCACCGAGATCACAGCGGTCGGCCAGCCTGTATTTTCTGTAAGGTAAATGCGCGGGGCATAATAGGGACAGGATAGTTCAGCAGGGCAGCCCTCGGTACAACGGTCCGGTGCCCCAGCCGGGCGGTTTTCTCCGCGGAAATATTGCAGTGATCCAAATGAAGACAGGCGCAGACAGTTTCGATCCATCAACCATTGGATGATATCCATGTCGTGGCAACTCTTGGTGAGGATGATCGGCCCAGACTCGGAATTTTTTCGCCAGTTTCCGCGTACAAACGAATGGGCCATGTGCCAGTTGGCAATATTTTCTTTATGTTCATAGCTGACAATTTCCCCAATCTGTCCACTGGTTACAATTTCTTTGAGCATGTAGAAAAATGGGGCGTAGCGCAGGGTATGAAAAATCATTAAAATTTTTCCTGCTTTTTTTTGAGCCGCGATCATATCAATACAGTCCTGAGGTGAGGTGGCCATGGGTTTTTCCAATAGCACATGATAACCCAGACTAAAGGCCTTGACTGTAGACGGAAAATGAATTCGATCCTGCGTACAATTAATCAGGGCCGGGGCGAGTTGTGGCCGGGCGAGTAATTCTTCCCAAGAGGAGAAGATCCTGTTCTTATCCACTCCATGCAAAATACGAAACTTTTCTTGTTTTTCCGGATCGGGCTCGGCGAGGGCAACGACTTTTAATTCATGAGGATGGGTCAGGGCATAGTTGCTGTGATTTTCGCCGCGGTTGCCGTAACCGAGGAGGACCGCTTTAATGGGTTTGGTGAGCATAGTATGAAGAATGAGATTAAACTCGAACTAGCGGTTATCCTGAGTCCAAATTTCCCGTAATTTACGGGCAGCCATCTTCGGTTTCCGCTCGCGGGTGAAGAGGCCTTTCTTATTTCCCTGAACACGTAGAGGGGTTTGAGAGGTCTGAAAATCAGCAAAATTCCAGATGTGTTCACCGATCACATATTTTTTAGAGCGTAAAACACGAATGTACATTTCAATAAAATCTGTCTGGTATTCTTCGGTGAACATCTGCGAGGGTTCTTCATGAAATCCGGCGATGGTATCTGTTCCGAATTCCGTTAATAATACCGGCTTTTTGAAGCGGCGATAGAAACTATCCAGGTGATCACTCAGATTCTTTTCGGCGATATCCAGTTGACCGAATTCGGTATACCAGCCGAAATATTTATTGAGAGAAATAACATCAAAAAAATCTGCACAGAATTCATTCTTGGCGTTATCGGTACAAGTGACGAGCGTGATCGGACGGCTTGAGTCGAGTTTACGCATGAAGGAGGCAATGTCTTTGAAGTAGGGAGCACTTTTTTTATGCCAAGATTCCGGCTCATTGGCAACGCTCCACATGACAACAGAGGGGTGGTTTTTGTCTCTTTTGTAGAGGGCGGTTAATTCATTTTTATGGGTCGCCAGCATTTCGCCGATATCCGGATAATGGAAAGCCAATCCGACGGCAGCAGATTCATCGATTACGAGGATCCCCATCCGGTCGGCCAACTGCAGGGTCTCCTCGGAATAAGGGTAGTGTGTGGTGCGGAAAGAATTGGCATTGAGCCACTTCAGGAGGTAAAAATCTTTTATGAGGACGGCATGGTTCAGGCCTTTGCCGAGGACCGGAAAATCTTCATGTTTACCAAAACCTTTGAAATAAACCGGTTTTCCGTTTAATAAAAACTGATTTCCTTTTAGAGATACCGTTCTTACACCGAAGGGCAAATCATAAGTGTCTACGATTTCCTTATCGCGATATAGAGAGACTCTGAGTGTATAAAGATGCGGATTCTGCGGAGACCAGAACTGACAATCCGCAATTTCCAGGCGGCCGCAAACAGGCCTCCCTTTTGAAAACGCCATAGTCTGAGAAGTTTCCGGTCGATCGGTTATATTAGCCTGGACATTGAGCGGACGCGTGCTTTCAATTTCAATTTCGAAATCAACAACTCCTTTTTTCCCTGCAATGGATGTATGCAGGGTCATATCTTTAATATAACTTTTTGAAGTGGAGTATAATTTTACAGGACGATGAATACCCCCATAAGGGAAAAAATCAAAGTTGGCATCCGGGAATCCCGGTGCGCCGGAAAAAGCGCGTTTCCCTGGTGCGAAGATCGGCGGGATGGTGGTGGAAGAGAGCGTCCGGTTTACCCGAATGGCGATCAGATTTTCTTTTTCTAAAAGAAGTGCGGGCCTGACCAGAAACTCAAACGGTAAATAGCCCCCTTCATGCTGACCAAGGGGTGTTCCGTTCCACCAAACTTTGGTGAGATAATTGGCCGAACCTACGCGGAGCCAGATATTTTTATCGGACCAGTCTTGCGGGATGAAGGTTTTAAAAAAATACCAAACTGTTTCAACTCTATTTTTTAGTTCAAAGTCCGGATAGAGTTCGTTCCAGCTGGCTGGGATGGCAATAATTTGCGTTACGGAAACGCTCTTGAACCACTGTTTTTTTTCACCGATATCCTGTGGATCGGGCTTAAATTCCCAGAAGCCGGAGAGATCGAAGACTGAGCGATAAGAGTTGATTTGTGGGTAGAGCATTGGGGTTTATGGGCAAATTTTTTGAAACGTTTGTTTTATGGTAGATAAATAAGCTTCTGCATCAATATAATCATTACTTGGTGTTTCGTAACAATCATAACGGGCGGGACGACTCATTTCATACAGATTGCCATAGGGGATGTAAAAATTTTGAAATATTTCCGGATTATGGTTGATCAACGTCGATCTTACATGATGTTCAGAAGTTGTTCCAATGATATTTTTAAAGTCAGATGAATGTTTCCCTTTTACGCTAACATTTTTATTAATATTGGAACCCTCTTAGTGAAAATTACGGATTCGATGTAGTGTAATGCGGTGTAAAAGGCAACAGTGATGTACCAATCGCTAAACCGAGATTGTTTATTAACTTCTAAGAGATGGGTAAGGAGTTCTTCGTTGTGTTCAGCCTGTTTGATGTGTTTTACTGCTTCAGGCATTAAATATTTTTTCGGAAGAAGGGGAAATCAGTTTCGAGCAATTCCTGCTCTATGTTTCTGTCGATCTTTGTCCAAAGATAACCATCGGAAATACCATACCCCCATGATTTTTTTTCAATTTTCCGGGCAAGCGTTCTTATTTCCACTAATTCCTTTTGATTTTTACTACCAATCAGCATCAATGCAGCCGGAAGGCGCGAAGAATAATCAATGCCGATTCTAAACTGTCTTATTTCTACTTGCGGAAATATTTTTTTTACAAGTTCAAAAAATGCATCAGCTATACCAATAATTTTTTCGAAACTTTTTTTAAATAATTCTTTCTCTGTTTCGAATCTTTCTTCAAGACGCCCAAATAAATATTCGTGAGTTTTTCGCACGGAAGAAAAATACGCTTCCTGGAGAAGATTTTCTATTTGTAAATCAGTGCCTCCCTGTACGTTTGTATCTTGGTTTAAGTCAGACAATAGAAACCTTCTTTGTGAAAAACTATTTATAGGATAAGTTTATCTACCAAAAAAGGAATATAAATTGATCGTCTGCCAGTCTGTTTCATTCATGAGCAGCGTTGTGATTAATTACGGCTTCTTAATTTCGTCAGGAGGTGTAAAATTTCGATGTAGAGCCAGATCAGCGTGACCAGCAAACCAAAGGCGGCATACCATTCCATAAACTTAGGGACCCCGCGCGCGGAACCGTTTTCAATAAAGTCAAAGTCGAGAACCAGATTTAAGGCAGCCACAACCACGATGACTGCGGAAATTCCGATGCCGAGAGGGCCATTTTGATGGATAAAGCTCATCTGAATTCCAAAAAAACTTAAAACAAAGGTTAATAGATATAAGAGACAGATTCCTCCGGTAGCCGCAAATAATCCCAGTTTAAAATTTTCGGTTGGCTTAATCAAACGTGTTTTATAAGCCAGCAAGAGTGCCAGGGCGGTGCCGATGGTCAGTCCGACAGCCTGAATCACAATTCCCGGGAATTTGGCTTCCAGCATTGAAGAAATACCACCTAGAAAAAAGCCCTGACAAACGGCATAGAGCGGTGCCGTAATAACGGCCCAGTTCTTTTTAAAAACAGTGACGAGAGCCAAGATAAATCCACCGATGGTGCCCAACCCTACCCAGCGCATGACATCTCCATCAGAAAAAAAAGATTGCCAGGTCTTAGCGGCAGCAATAAATACGAGCGCGAGCAAGATTCCACTCTTGTTGATTGTTCCCTGAATTGTCATCTGATTTTCGCCAGAGGCCATGCGGGTAAAGTCGGTAAAGGTATTAGAATTCAAAGCGGGATTGGCAGTTCTAACCATAAATCCTCCTTGGAATGAATGAATGAAGTTATTAACAGCAATTTAAAATAATTTTATTTAAAAAGCAAGATTTTCATGGGGAGAGGATTATTTAAAACGATAAGCAGATATCAACATCTGCAGTCATTGCCGGTTTTTCTACAATTATGCCAGGGGATTTAACCGCCAGGCGGGATGCCCCCGTCTGTACTTGCGGGATGAGGGGAGGATAAATTTCTTCGTTAATTTGGGAGATAGAGGAACGTCTAATTTTTATGAATTAATCAGATTCAATCAGCAGCGGCTAAAATTAGTTTATCCTGAGAATCACTAAAATTGCATTTATAATAATAAACCCGCAGGAGTTTTCTCCGCGGGTTTATTATTATTGAATTTGGATTCTTTTGATGTATTACTTTACCATAATCATTTTCTTGGTGGCTGTAAACTTTTCAGACTGAATGCGATAGAAATAAACGCCGGTTGCAATTTCTTTGCCCTGGTTAGAACGTCCTTCCCAGTTCGCTTGATGAAATCCCGGTATCATGGGTTGATCAATTAAGGTCTTGACCTCCTGGCCGCTCATATTATAAATTTTTAATAAGGTCTTAACCGGTGTTTGATCCAGCATTCCGTTCGGAAGCCAGCGAAGCGGAATGGCAAAGGCAATCGTGGTAGAAGGATTGAAAGGATTGGGAAAGTTCTGGGATAAGTGATAGTTGAGAGCCAACGTTTTCAGAAAGTCGGGTTGATCTGTCACAATCAGGGTAACATAACGGCGCTCTGCGTCCATTTGCAAAAGATAGTCCGGATTCTCTCTCAAGTTCTGGACTTGGCCGCGGTCAAACAGATAAACATAGAGTTTTTCCGGGAGGTTCCGGAGTTCTTCCGGATCAAGGGAGAGCGTTACCGATTGCCCCCGGTTTCTTGTTTCAAGACCCATTTCCCAGTAGTTTACGGATAATAGATTTTTTCTGATATCGGCGGACAATTCCTTCTCATTATTAAAGAAGAGAGAGATGCTCTGTTTGGCAAAGGGTCTGGGGGGCTCGGAGCGATCGAGGTTATCGCGCTGATCCTGAGCCTGCGGGTTAAAACCCAAGACATTTTGAAAATCGCCGAACTTTTCCGTGTTAGCAGAGATGGAAAGCGTCCATTGGTGGTCATTGATAAAGTTGGTCTTCCTGACTTTGGCGAGGATCTTGGCCGTTGCCGGCGTCTCTACCACAGGCAGATTTATCAAAGTCAGTATCTGGTCTTCCGGCACTTCCACCCAATAACCCTTCCAGGGGTCTAATTTCCCATCGGCTAATTCATAACTTGAGCCGTTCCATGCATAGAAGAAGAGTCCCTCGGGAACCGCGACAGCGTAGGGTAAGGGGTTGCTCACCATGTTCCAGCCGGCTTTGAGCGAGAGATTCTTGCTGGAATAATTAGTATCGTAAGGCTCGGGATTCACGAGAGAAAAAGTTTTTCCTTCAGAGACATTAATCCAGTAGGCTGCTCCCTGATTCAGTGTCAGAATTTGTTCCTGACTCAGATAGTGGCTGTAGAAGTTATCGATTTGCTTCTCTGGATCCCAGTAGAAGAGGTTGGCCTCTTCCGGAGAGGTGGCCAGGGGGATACCATAAGATTCTACCGCTGCACTCAAAGCAGGTATTCCGATCATCTGCCAGCCTGCCTGAGTCAATGTCATTTGATTAGCACCACTGATGTGAATGACCGTGTCTACGGGCTTAGGACTCAGGGCTTCGTTTTGATCGACGGCAAAGACCAGCAGACGGTAGGTCCCATCATAGAGGGGGCCCAGAGCGAATTCACCGGCGGAGGTACTTGTTTTGGTATCAATCCTGTTACCGGTGGACTGATCATGGACATGGCAGATAAATCGGGTCACCCCATCTCCGGCATCTTCATCACTTCCCGAAACATTAATCCTGCAGGAGGCATAAGCAATGGCGACTTGATTTAATACGGTCAGCGGGTGATCATTGACATTGGTGACTGTGAGATGGACAAGATGTTGAACCGAGGCGTTGTCCTGATCTTTGACTTCTACGGTAAGGGCATGTGTGCCAACTTCTTCGTTGAGCGGCGTCCAATTCAATAACCCTGTCTTGGGATCAATAATCATACCCCCGCTATTGCCAGAGAGGAGATTAAAGGTGAACTGATCTCCATGAATTAAGTCCGGATCAGTAGCGCTGAATTGGAAAGAGAAGGCGGCATCCTCCTCAATGGTTGCGTCAGTCATGACGGCTATAAAAGAGGGTTCATTATTTCTATTTTCAACGGTAATGGCAAGGTCTTTTTCATCAATAGCCCCTTGCAGATCAGATACTTTAAAACGGACCTGATAAGTCCTTCCTGCCTGCTCATTGGTCGGTGTCCAGGACAGCTGTTTATTCGGAGCATCGAGGGACATGCCTGATTCAGCGCCGCTGGCTATCTCCACTATTAAAACATCTCCATATATTTCATCGGCATCACTGAGTTCAAGGGGTACGATCAAGGGTTCATTTTCAATGGCAGTCAGCGTTGTTGCAAGGGTCAGAACCGGTGCATCGTTCTGGTTTTGGACCGAATAAAAAAAGGTTACGGTGATGACGTCTTCACCATCCGTCACATTCAGGGTATAGGCCGCATTGCTGATTACATCTTCATTCGCCGGAGTGCCGGAGAGTTGGCCTGCAGAAGACAGATTTAACCAGGCCGGCAGATTTGCCGAAAAGGTTAACGGATCACGATCCTCATCACTGAACTGATCACTTAAATTAAAAGAGCTGAGTTGGTCTTCCATAAATAAATCAGTGCGCGCGGAATTGTCAAAAATGGGAGAATGATTGGGAATGATATCGGCCGTATCCAAAACGATATTCGACCAATTCCCGCCGCTATCCTGCAGAGCGAGGGCAAAGAAATAAGCAATATTCTTTTTGAATCCCTGTAGTGTATCGGACGAGACGGAAACGGGATAGAATTGTGAAAATTCTATGGCCGGATCAGTAATGCTGACAGGCGGGATATTGGGCGAATAAAAGAGACCAATGGTGACCACGTCACCGGGAAGATTGCTAATATCCCAGGTTAAGAGGTACTGGTCGATGCCGGCAATCTGGCTTAAGAGAGAACTGGTATTTTTGGGAGGGATCGTATCCTGATCGGAAAGAGTGGTCATAGAAATTTGCGCACCATTGCCTGTTCCGCTCCAGTTTCCGGCATCATCCTTTACAAACAAGGCAATATAATAGGTCGTCAGGGGTTGCAATCCTAAGAGGGTATATCCTGCTGCCAGGTTAGAAACATAGAAGGCAGGTAAATCAGCCGCATAGCCAACAGGAAATCCACCCAAGGAATAAGTGATGGCTACGCTTTCGGCATCGCTGCTCGGTGAAGGAGTCCATTTGAGGTCAACGGCGAAAGGAGAAATGATCATTCCTTCCAGTCCGGACACCATGGCAGGTGGAGATTGGTCGGGTGTTGTCACCATGGATTGCGCTGAAGAGGCAGAGGCAGACCAATTCCCGGCAGTGTCCATGATAAAGAGTGAGAAATAATAGTTAGTTTCTGCCAATAATCCGCTGACAGTGTCTACGTTTGTAGTCAAATCATAACTATTGAGTATCGTGGCGGCCGGATCATTGGCATCTGGCGGGAAGGCATCGAGTCTATAATAAATTTCGATTGCCTGTGCATCGCCTTCGGTGATAGCGGAAGGATTCCAACTCAAGAGGATCTGCGTTTCGTTCAATGCGGTTCCGCTGAGGGTTACATTATTCGCCGGCGGAATAATATCGTTAAACTTCCAGTTTATGTTGTTGCCGGCATTGATGCAGTTGAGAGTCGCCAAGCCCATGTTTCCGCCTGAAGCATCGGAGAAACCGAGGGAGGCGTAATCGGCCGTGAGACTACCGGCGACAGTTAAATACCACACAAAACCAGGATTCAAGTTCAGCGGTCCGGCAGGGGTGCCGGAGAATATAGCGTTGCCACTTACGGTAATGCTTCGTCCGGCTAAACCCCAGATTGAGCTGGCATCCCCATTATTGATTTCAAACATTCCGCTCACAGTTATATTCCGGCCATTCATCTGCAGGGTCCCTGCATTCTGGGTAAAACTATTGGCGTATAAATCATTCAAGCTGAGCATTAAGATACCAGATCCTGAATGTATGACATTCGGATGGGTCGCACCATTGACTGGATTAAATGTTTGTGTCCCGGTAGCAGCTGTGAATTCGAGCGTGCCCAAACTCGGCGGGAACGCGGTCGCAAACAAGTTTTGCAGATAGGCGTTACCTACAGTGACTCTTACGGTGCTGTTGCCAAAAACCATGCCGCCAGCCGAAGAAGAGATGGATTTGACAGAATGGACAAGACCGTTATTCCCCCAATCCCAACTGCCGTTCATGATGGAGAGATCGCCTAGCGTGACGGAGGCAGGTCCGACTATGACAGTGCCGATACCGTCTTTCCAAAGATCGGGCAGGATCAAACCGGCTTTGGAAGAGAGGGTCCTTGTTCTGGTTGAGACCGTCATATAAAGACGGCCGGTTCCGGCGTCGAGATTGTTCAATAACGAAAGATCAATATCACCATCAATGACTTGGACATGGCTGTTACCGAAGAGCATGGTTCCGCCGGCAAAGATAGTCGCGGAGAAAGTGGTATCGCTGACAATGGTATTGATCAGATGCGACAGCCCTTCGTTACCCCAGTGCCAGTACCCGCTGATGTGTTCTAACCGGCTGGTGGTTAAGGCATTGCTGGAGACTAATACCGTATCTGTCCCCAGCATACGAATGATCGGATGCATGAAGCCGGTGCTGGGAATGAAGGTTTGTTTGGCCGGCCCTGAAAAGTTTAGAATTGCTGAGCCAGGATTTAGGCCGCTGAGGCCTGACAGATCAACATTTCCGGTCACAAAGAGGTTGCAATTGCCAAAATCCATTGCTCCGGCGGAAGCGCGGAGTCCATTTATATCATGGAATTTTCCCTCGTTATTCCAGTGCCAGTATCCGCTTAAGAGTTGAACGGTATCGGCAGAAAGGGCGGAGGCTACGGAACAGGCGCCGGTTCCGGCCATGATGATTTGTGGCAGAGTATCATCGCACTGGATCAGGTGGTTTAGGTTGCCGATAAATTCAATGGCTCCGCTACCGGCATTGATGTTGGGAAATCCGGAAACATAAAAATGTTCCTTCAGCGTCAGGGCCTTGCTGTTAAAACTGAATGCGCCGCTATAGGCAGAGTCCATCATCAGTGAAGTGACGGTATCATCAATGTCCAGATTACAGGCTTTAATGCTGATCGTATCGAAGTTTACTGTTTCATTGGGTTCGGGCAAAAGATTTCCGCCCCAGTTATTAGCATCACTCCAGTTGTTGGTGGCCCCGCCGCCGTCCCATTCCCGTTCAAATTCCCAATTGACGTTTCCGCCTTCATCAATACTGTTGATGGCATTCCCGTCTTCCAGGCTGGTGACTGTGCTGTTTTTAATACGGGCGGCTTTGACATGAAATCCATTGGCGCTGATGCTCCAGGGAGTTGCAGGGTTTAAGTGAAAGAGACTGTCGGGCTGGGAGGTCAGATAAACATCCTGGCTCACCGTAATCGTGCTACCGCCTAAATTCATCAATGAAGTGCTTTTTCCATTCGCGACATCTAACCGGCCATTTACAATGGTCAAGTTTTTACCGTTAAAATCCGTAGAACCGCAGCATTGGTAATAATGGGCCGTGATAACGTTTCCCATAAAGCGGAGTGTCCCCATTCCGGTGTGGAAAATACGAGGGTGAGCCTGTCCAGAATCCGGAAAAAGGTTTTGTATGGAATTTCCCTGAAAATAAATTTCTCCGGTTCCGGCTGTCAGAGTTTCAAGATTCGAGAGATTGAGATCCCCTGATGTTATTTCGACTGTGCTATTTCCAAAATTCATCTCACCAGTCGGAACATCGGATACTAAGACTGAACAGGAAGAAATGGTATGAACTAACCCCTGGTTCCCCCAGTTCCAAATTCCATATTGCAAGAGCACACGACCGGCCTTGAGCGGATTATTATTGACGATTATTTCTCCATAACCGTTCTTGGTAATATTGATGGTGGTGTTCATTGGAGGCGGAGTAAAATAATGAGATCCCGATTCCATACTGAACCTCAATTCACCATTCCCCGATAATGATGAAAGGGATGAGAGATTCACATTTGTTTCAGAAATCTGTAAAACCACCGGATCATTTAAGATCATATTTCCACCCGTAATATTCAGATTGGTTACGAAATTGGTGCCGAGCGTACCCCAATCCCATGTTCCTGAAAATAAATCAAGCGTATTCACACTCAGGATGTTCATTTGTAAAACGACAGTTCCACTACCTGATTTTTTGACTATATTAAGAACGGAACCATATCTAGGAGTAAAATTTTGTGTGACATTACCTAAAAATTCCAGGGTGCTGCTTCCCGCGTTCAACGAACCGAGCCCTATAAAATCCGTATTCCCCAAAACTTTTATATAGGCGTTTCCCAAATCCAGAGTAACGGTACCCCCGGTTGAACTTATACTCTTAAACTCATGTGTATAGCCGCTGTCATTGAGATCAAATATTCCCGAAAACAGGTTGAGAGTACCGGCAATTAAATTTCCATTGACGACAACATTGTCTCCATAAGAGGTCAGGTCAGGCATTGTATCATTCAGCGGCGGATAAAAATCCTGGGTCACACCAGTACCATTAAACGTTATTCTTCCTCCACCCGGGATGATATCTCCGCTTCCGTTAAATTTTACGTCCCAAGAAACGGTTAAGGTATTGGTCTTAAAGTCAAAGTTGCCCGTATAGCCAGAATCGATAATAAAGGCTTTGGCATCGCCATTGACATTCAGATCACAGGATTTAGGATAGTCAGGAGTAAATAGAACTTTTTCATTATAGGTCGGCACGGAATTGCCCCCCCAATTGTCGTAGTCATTCCAGTTGTTCGTTAGACCTCCGCCATCCCATTTACGATAAAAAACGAGATTGAAGTTGCCACCGGCATCAATACTATTAGTCGCTTTGGCAAAGGCTGTGCTACACTTAGCGACGGTGGCTAATTCTATTTCCGGTAATCCAGGGTTAACGATATACCAATTGACAGCGGGATCCAAATTCAACAAGTTAGTTTCCTGACCCTGTAATAAAAATTCGCCAGTAATATTTAATGTTACGCCGCCTAAATTCATGATCGAACCAGAAGTACCCCCGTAAATATAAAAATTACTTGCCGTTACATTTAATCCATTAAAATCGATTATCCCATTGCTTTGGTAGTAACTATTCGTATTTAAAGGATAGGTATTCAATTTTAACGTGCCACTGCCAGTAAGGCTGATTTGGGGGAGCATCTGGGAAGGATGAGGAGTTAAAACTTGGGTACCACTTATTGCGGAAAATCTTAATTCACCATTTTCGGCAAAGATATTTATTGCGCTGCCCAGATTTACATTGCCCTGAGTGACTTCTACCAGATTGTCTCCAAATTCCATTTGACCGGTTACCGACAAACTTTGTATAGTATTGGTATTGGCGGAACTGCCCCAATCCCAGGTACCGGCGGAGGCATCAACTAAGCCCTTTACCTCAATCGGAGTACTCACCTGCAGAATCCCCGCCCCCGTTTTTAATAGGGGAGGTAACCCAAGACCGGCTCTGGAAGAAAGGGTCTGAGTCCCTGAATTGACAATAAATTCAAACAGCCCGCCGGCATAGGTTACGATTGAATCAGCCCCTGACAACGTAGCAGGGGAGTCTGTAATTCTGATATAACTTGAACTCAGATCCATCGATCCGCCATTGACAGTAAAAGGACCTCCGATATAATGAAAGAAGGGTCCGCCCCAGTTCCAACTGCCAGTATTTTGAGTAAAGGACAGGGCCTGTAGGGCGGCGGCGCCATAAATATCAACATCAACACCATTCATTACTATATCAGGGTGCCAATTACCAGCTTTCGGATAAAAACCCTGCGTTATTGCCCCGTTAAATTCTAAAATTCCGCCTGAGGTCGTGATTACAGTAAAATATCTTAAATCCACGTCCTCGCTGGCGTGGGTTGTAGAAGAACTAAAATTGAGAGTATTTGCTCCGGAAAGAGAAGCAAGGTGACGGAAATAGTGGGTGAGCCCCATTCCCAAGTCAAGGGATGAGCCAGACTTGACCGCAATTCCCGATCCCTGAACTCCATTGCCGACAATAAGAAGATAGCAACAGCCACTTTTCTCAAGATCGGGCATCGTCAATCCCACTGAGGGCGGGGTGTAGGTTTGATTCCCCATCGCATTAAACTTTATGATTCCATAGGAAGGATCTGTTAAGGTCATGCCGGCTAGTCCCGAAAAATCAGCATCCCCTGAGTTAATTTCCAGAGCCGTTAAATTCATATTCATGCTTCCAGCGCTGACTGTCAAACTTCCAATGACATGGGGGTATGAAAACCCAAGATTCCCCCAACTCCAGTTACCGCTGCTCATTGTAAAACTTCCGGTCTTCAGGGAATTCGTAATGACCGTCACCGTCCCTGATCCGGTTTTATTAATGTTCGGATGAAGGGTAGAATACATCGGAGTAAAGGACTGAGTACCCGCACCGGTAAATTCCAGAGTTCCGCTGCCGGGGATTATTGCTGAGAGACCGGATAAACTTACATTACCTGGGACTCTGACCGTACTGCTGTTAAAATTCATTGTCGGGTTTCCCGCAGTACTTAGACTGGCTACCTCATGTATTAAGCCCGTCCCCCAATCCCAGGTCGCGGAGGTCGAAGCGGATACATAGAAAATACTGCAGTGCAGTGGTTTGACAGTTACTGTGCCGGTGGCGCTACCAGTAAAATAGAAATTGGGTAGAGTATCTGTATCGGGGGGAATAAGATTTTGATTCACGGTTCCCTGAAGGTAGATATAACCATCATTTGCCAGGAGATCTCCGCCTGAGCGGAAGTCAGCATTGCCGTTAACATTTAAATTGCTCATATTAAAATCAAACGTTCCCAGATAGGCCGGAGTAAAAACGATATGTTTAAGGGTTGCTCCGATATTCAGGATGCAATCTTTAGTAGGATTCAGTCCATCAAAAATGACGGAATCGAGCGCCGCCGGTATGTCATCGGCGGTCCAGTTGGCGGCGTCACCCCAGCCGTTGGTCACACCACCGCCATCCCAGCGCCGGATGAAGGTCCAATTGGAAGAATTCAGCATGACATCAAAACTATTATCCGCGAGGACGGTCGATCCGGTAGCATTACAATGAGAGATCCTGCAGTAGTTTGCATTCAGGCTGCCGGTGACGTTTAGCGTCCAGTTGGCTCCCGGGTCCAAATTTAACAAATTCCCATTTTGACCGTTTAAAGAGGCACTGCCATTAACGGTAATGGTACGACCGGCCAGGCCTACTATTGTTGAGATAGTTCCATTATTAATGGTAAAATTTCCGCTGTTAGAAACAAACGGGTTAAACGTATTAAAATCTAATGTTCCGGCGTTGTTGGTAAAACTTTTACAAATCGGATCATAGCCTGCAAACTGCAATGTACCCGCACCGGAATGGATAATCTGCGGAAAGTCCGAAATTCCAATCGCGAAAGTCAGGATTTGGGTACCCGTTCCGGTAAATTCAATTATACCTGCTCCAGACACACTTCCTGAGTAAGAAGTAAAATTAGCATTGCCGCTTAATAATACTGTGCTCGTATTAACGTCTAGCATTCCTCCACTGGCGGTGATATTGTCAATTTGATGGGTCGGGCCTGGACCCAAATTGAAGGTACCCGTCCCCGTATTCATGGTTAGCTGATTGGTCTTCAGTGCATTGGTCAAGATGTTCACTGTTCCTGTACCGGCGTAGAGGATGTCAGGATGTATAAGACTAAAACGGGGTGTAAGAGAATGGCCAGCAGTATTTGTTAATTTCAATAATCCAGGCGTTCCGGTAATATTGGTCAAACCGGATAAATTACATACTCCTCCCCATACCTCCACCGTGGCTGTACCGAATTCCATGGTCCCTCCACCGGTATTGATCGTGGCCAGCTGATGGATGAGAGAACCCCATTGCCAGGTTCCACTGTTTTGGATAAAGGCACCCCCGATCAAGCCATTAGTAGTGACTGTTACGGTTCCTGCACCATTCATTGTAATTTGGGGATGCGTTAAGGTTGCATGGGGGGTGAACGTCTGGGCGGCGGCACCGTTAAAATTAAGGGATCCGGAGGTAGAAGTCAAACTGCTCAAACCGGATAAATGCACATTTCCCGAAACGGAAACCGCGCTCGTGTTAAAATTTATTGATCCACCGGAGCAAGTCAATGATGCTAAACTATGAGCCAATCCTGTTCCCCAGTCCCAAGTACCTGCGCCGCTAAGTGAAAAGTTATTACCCAATAATCCATTTAAATTAACAGTGACGGTCCCGCTGCCTGAAAGTTCAATGTCGGGCATGGGGACCCCATTAGTCGGATAAAAAAACATGGGACCGGTACCCGAGAATTGCAATTTTCCACCGGGTAAATAATTTATGCTGGAGGCATCCTGAAATTTAGCAATATCGGTAATGGAGAGGATATTAGTCGAAAAATCAAAAACCCCCGTGTAGGAAGGTTTGAATTTTATTCTGGCCGCAGTGGTTGAAATATTTAATACGCAAGGATTAATACTCGTCCCATCGAACATCAGATTATTCGATGGCGAAACAGCCGTGTTGTCATGCCAGTTATTTGGATCGTTAATGTTATTGCCTGCCCCCCCGCCATCCCAGGTTTTGTAAAAGATCCAGTTGGTATTAGAAGCGCCATCCGTGCTGTTGGTTGCTTCGCCGGCGGCACCGGCTGAGGCGTTGCAATTCATAATTGTGGCATAATTGGCGGATAGGAGTCCGGTAACGGTAAGGTTCCATGCGGCCGCAGGATTTAAATTAAGCAAATTACTAAGTTGCCCATTGAGAGTGGCATTACCGGTTACCGTAATGGTCATCGCGCCGGTAAAACCAGAGAGGCTGGTTGACGTTCCGTTATTAATGGTAAGGTTTGCTCCGTTGGCAATGTAGAGGGTTTGAAGATTAAAATCCAACGTGCCGTTATTCTGTGTTAATCCGTTACAAGACGGACCCGTGATGAATTGAAGAGTCCCGCTTCCTGAATGCAGGATATGCGGATAAGTATCAGCGGCCAGAACATTGAGGGTCTGTATGCCCGTTCCGCTAAATTCCAGTGTACCGGTAGAAATTCCCGTAACAGAAGTTACGGCACCACCTGCAAAATTAACATTCCCCGTTACAGTTAAGGTAAGGCTGCCGAAATTCAGGGGGCCAATGAAGCTATTTTGGAATGTGACAGAATTGACAGTTACATTCGTATTTAAATTACACTGACTATTGTTTGCTACGCCATCAAAAATCACGTCATCTGCCGTACCCGGCAATACATCGCCGACCCAGTTGACCGCATTATTCCAATCATTGGTGAGCGCACCGTTGTCCCAGGTGACGGTAATGGCATAGGCAACTGGCGGGAGGCCTAAGAAATAATAGAAAATACCCAACGGTAAGAGATAAAAAAGAATTGATTTTTTGTGTTCAAAACGGTTTTTCATATCAGATTATTGCCTTGGTCTAGATTTGAAAATTGGTATTGTTGTCATACGTTGTAAAGCAAAATACGTGCCCGTTTAACAATTAAAAAAGTATTGTATGTTTAATTTTTATAAATAGTTATAATATATGTTAACATTGTTTATAGGTTATAATAATATAAAAAAATGTTAACATGTAGTAAAATTTATACATTTATCCGAATAAATAGTCTTAACATTTTTTGAATCAATTAATTAAGGGTTTGTATGATAATATCTCTATGTGTAAAAAATACACTATTCTTGGTTTGACCCAATCTTAAGTAAAGATTTTCTGTTACAACGATTCATGTCGTTGCAAGTTTTAAAGCCTTTATTGGATTGAAATATTTTATAAAAGCAAGTAAAAAATAGTTGAAAATTGGATGTGGTGTATTATATTAAGGAGGTTTTCAATTAAAAGGAAGACGGCCCGATTCCGGCCTATAAATTCAACACAGTTCATGAAGGCGAAGAGGTGCTTTGGTATTTTAAACCAGATTCCCGTTATTACCGGCGGTTGCCGGAATTGTGGGATTTTGCCGATCGACTTTGTCCTAATCGTGTCCGTTCAGATGCTGATTAACTGGTCAACCCATTAACAGGAGTTTTTAAGATGTCAAATTCCCTGAAAAAACCGGTTTTTGAGCCGATACCCGTTAACCATATTCGTCCGCTGGGATGGCTGAAGAAACAGCTGGAGATACAGGCGGGCAGTTTAAGCGGACACCTTGACGAATTCTGGCCCGATATCAAGGGAAGCAAATGGTTCGGCGGCGATGCCGAAGGGTGGGAAAGGGCGCCGTACTGGTTAGATGGTGTAATCCCATTAGCCTACCTGCTGAGGGATGAGGAATTGATCGAAAAAGTAGACAGGCACATGGCATATATTATCAGCCATCAGCATGAAGACGGCTGGCTGGGGCCCAAGGCGGACCATTATGACCTGTGGGGACAATTTCTGATCCTGAAAGTACTCACCCAATATCATGATATTACCGGTGACAAGCAGGCACTGGAGGCGATCAGGAAGAATTTAAAAAAAATAGACCAGCATATTAATCATAATACTTTATTCAGCTATGGCCAGGCGCGCTGGATGGAATCCCTGATTGCCATTTATGCGCTGTATGAAAAAGAGCCCGAGCAGTGGCTGATCGATCTCGCCGTCAAACTTCAGGTACAGGGCGTTCACTGGGGCGATTTTTTCAAACGCTGGCCACTGAAAGACAAGACGCCGGCGAGACAGTGGAGTTATCTGGGACACGTCGTCAACAACGCCATGGCGCTGAAGGCGCACGGGCTCTGGTACCGGCTGTCAGGAGACAAGGCCGACCGGAAAACGGTGTACCATATGATCAACCAGCTTGATCGCTATCACGGAATGGTCACCGGCGTTTTCAGCGGCGATGAATGTTTAGCCGGCTTGAGTCCGGTTCAGGGGACGGAACTGTGCGCGGTCGTTGAATATCTGTATTCCTTGGAAGTGCTCCTGTCTGTTTTAGGCGATCCCGCTTTCGCTGATCGTTTAGAAAGAATCGCCTTTAACGCACTGCCGGCCACCCTGTCGCCCGATATGTGGTCGCACCAGTATGACCAGCAGGTCAACCAGATCGAATGCAGTATTGATCTCTCACGGCAGTGGACCACGAACGAAGCGGATTCCAATATCTTCGGGTTGGAACCCCATTACGGCTGCTGTACCGCGAATTTCAGCCAGGGCTGGCCGAAATTTGCCGCGCATTTGTGGATGAGGACGGCCGACAGCGGTTTGGCCGCCTGTGCCTATGCGCCGAGTGAAGTCAGTATTTCCGTGAATAACAGGCTGGTCAAGGTTTCCATGGAAACTGACTATCCTTTCAGAGACGAGATAATGATTAAAATCAGCGCTGATGATAAGATAAAATTTTCCCTCATGTTGAGAATTCCTGGCTGGGTAAAAAAACCTGAGGTCAGATTAAACGGCAAATCCGCCGGTAGAGCAATCTCTGGCCAGTTCTTTCGTTTAGAGAGAGTATGGAGCGGGACCAGCGAGATCAGACTGAAATTCCCCATGGCAGCGGAGATTATCAGACGGCCCGGAAATACTGCGTCTATCAAACGGGGGCCGCTTATCTATTCCTTGAAAATCGGCGAACAGTTGAAACAGATCAATACAGACAAACCGCACCGGGAATTGCCGCACGCCGACTGGGAAATCTATCCCACCACTCCCTGGAACTATGCACTTTGCTTAAAAAATGCGCAGAAAGATATCCGATTTGTTGAAAAGAAAACAGCGGATTTTTGTTTCGCGTCGGGCAAGGCGCCGGTTAGTGCATTCGTCAAAGGACGACGGCTGAACGGGTGGGAGAAAAAATACGGTTCGGCCGGAAATATTCCTACACTAGACGGCAATTTAGAGGGGGAGATCGAAGATCTGGAACTGATCCCCTACGGCTGTACTAATCTGAGAATGACGGAATTTCCGGTCTGCCGGTGAGGGCAGACGCCGGAATGGAAGAGAGCGGTCTTGGCCATTGGTATCATCGGTTGCCGCGAAGACTTATTCTTCACTCTGAACGGTTCGAGGAGTTAAATGGAAACAGTGCATAAGTCTGTGTCCATTTTTCTGTGGTCAGGTCACCCCGAAGGGAAACTGAATAAGAAGCGCAACCCATCATTTTGGAATTGGAAGAGGGCGGGATTGACCTCGAACAGAGTTCCCTCTACTTCACGACGATCATTTTTCTGGTGAGGGTGAGGTGGTCGACCTGGAGTCTGTAGAAATAGACGCCGGTGGAGATTTCTTTACCGTGATTGGCCTTGCCGTCCCAGACGATCTGGTGGAAACCGGTAGGAATAGAGCGGTCGATGAGAGTCTTGACGAGTTGTCCGCTCATATTGTAAATTTTGAGTTTGGTGGGAACCGGTGTTTGATCCAACAAACCGTTTTCAAGCCAGCGCACAGGGATGGCATAAGCAATGGTCGTGGAGGGATTAAACGGGTTAGGATAATTCTGATAGAGGGCAAAGGACTGTGTGAGACCGTTGATATAATCCGGCTGATCGGTAACAACGATGGTGAAATACTGAGTTTTTGCAGCCGTTTTGACCTGATAGTTAGCAGTCTGTCTTAAATCAACCAGTTTACCGCGGTCCAAGAGATAGAGAGAATACTTCGCGTCAATATTCTGGATTTCAGTCTGGTCAAATTGGATATTCAGGATTTCGCCAATATTTCCTCCCTCAAACCCGACTTCCCAGAGATTAACCGGTTTAAGAGTTTTGCGGATATCCGAGGCGAGCCGTTTGTCACCTTGTTTTAAGAAGAGGCTGATGCTGTGAGCGACAAAGGAGCGCGGAGGTTCACTCAGATCAAGCCGGTCCTTTCCATCGGAAGAGAGCGGATTAAATCCGAGACGGTTGTCGGTATCTTTAAACTTGTCCCCGGCAGCCCGTAGAGTCAGGAACCAGTCCTTGTCATTGACCGCGTTGGTCTTTTTGATTTTAGAGCGTTTGGCCAAGAGCGGGGCCTCTTCTTCGGCAAAGTAAGGTTTATTCATAAGAGTCAGGATTGTATCCTGTAAGGATTCGACCCAATATCCAATCCAAGGCATTAATACCGGGGCGGCTTCATAGCTAATCCCATTCCATGCCCAGAAGGTCAATCCTTCGGGAGCCTGGATTTCAAAAGGGAAAGGATTGGATTCTAAATTCCAGCCCGCAGCAAGGGCCATGTTAAAGTCAGAATAATGGGGGTCATAGGAGAGCGGGTTATGGATCGTTAATTCCGTTCCTTCCACAGTTTTCAGCCAGTAGGCCCTGCCCCGTTCGATAGAGGAGAGTTCGCTTCCCTTAATATAGCCGCCATAGAAGTTATCCAGAGCCACGCGGGTTGGATCGTAGGCGAAGAGATTCATATCGCTGTCCTCGGCAGCCACGGCAAAGCCGAAGTTGCTGGTTTCAACCGTTTCACCCGGTAAGCCAATCATCTGCCAGCCCGGGAGCTGGAATTGGATGGTGAGGTAATCGCCCATTTCAAAGGTCTGTTCGGCCGGGGTGGGATCAATCAGACCGTCTTGGTCCTGCGCATATAAGCGGATCGAATAATGACCTGCATAGAGCGGAGCAAAAACAAAGGCTGCCGGGTTGTTATGGATTTGTGTAGCCATCAACAGAAGACTGTCGTTGGTTTCCACACGATAGAGTTCAGCGGTGACGGTATGGATGGAATCATCCGTATCCTGATCTTCGGTATGTGCAGTGATTTTAACCGCCGTCAGGTTGGTGATTAATTTTTCAATAACGGTATTAGGGAAATCAGCACTATTGAAGACTTCGATCACAAAGGTGTCGCTCACAGAGAGACCGGCCAGATCAGCAACACTGGCGATGATCGTATGGGTGCCGACGTCTTCGTTGGTTGGAGTCCACTCAAACAGCCCTGCGGGAGAGATGGACATATCCCCAGTTTGACCCAGCTCGATCGTAAAGTGCAGACTATCTCCGCCGTCGATATCGCCGGCAGTGAGTTGTAAACTCAATAAGGCATCTTCCATAGCCGTGACATCGGCAAGCGGATCAAGTGTGGGTGCATCATTGCTGTTATTGACACGGATATTAAATTCACGGATGGCGCCTAATCCTTCCTGATCTGTGGCTTGGACTGAAAGAATATGGTCGCCTACTTCCTCATTGGTCGGAGTCCATGACATTTCACCCGTTGCCGGATTAAGATTCATATTACCAGATTGACCGCCGAGCATAGTATAGGATAACAGATCCCCCAGATCACTATCCCGGCCCTGAATGGTTACGCTAAATTCTGCATCTTCATCAGCGCTCAGTTCTGTCATGGAATCCAGTTCCGGAGCATCATTGACATTGATTACATTCAAGATTAATGTATCAACTGCTGAGGCGCCTTCCGGATCCGTGGCTGTCATGACGACTGAATGCGAGCCCACTTCTGAATTGGTCGGGGTGAAACTGAAGATCCCTGTGAGCGAATTAACGGTCATATCGCCAGCCGCTCCTGCAATGAGAGAGAATTGTAAACTTTGACCCGCGTCAATGTCGGCCGCCTCCACTGTAAAGGAGTGCGGGACATCTTCAAAGATATCGATGACGCCTTCAGGCAGAGAGAGTGTGGGCGCATCGTTGGTCTGACGAATCTGGATCGTGATCTCCTTCTGATCGCTTAATTCTCCATCTGTAACAAGGACTGTAAAGACGGCTTCGGTGATGTTGTTTTCCGGAGTTCCCTGCAGTGTATCATTGATCACGCTCAGCCATGCAGGAAAATTAAAATAACTGATCTGTAAGGCCGGGCCATCCGGATCTTCAACTAGAGCCCCATATCTAAACAACTCATCTTCGACTGCCTGAACCTGTACTGCTGAAGTAATCTGCGGTGAATCATTGACGGGCAGGACTGTCACCATGACCAGCATGGTATCGGCCAGGCTACCGTCAAAGGCGACAACCTGGAACGTGGTGTTGAGGTCGCCTTCCTGCGGTGTGCCTAACAAGGTATCGCCGTTCACCAATGCCCAGGCTGGGATATTCAGATAAAAAATCTGAGGTTGCGGGCTGTCTACATCTTCCGCTTGACCTATATACTCGAACGCTTGGTCTTCCATGGCTGTGATCGCACCTCCTGAAATAACTCGCGGGGCGTCGTTTACGGGATTCACAGTTAAGCTGATGATTAAGGTATCCTGTAATAATCCGTCCGAGACAATGGCGCTAAAGGTAGTCGAGGGATCACCGCTGAGCGGAGTCCCGCTGACAGTTGCGCCGACAGTCGAGAGCCAGGCCGGGAGTCCGATAAACGAGAAAGAGAGCGCATCGTTTTCGATGTCTGTGGCCGTGGCAGTATAGGAATAGGCTACATCCTCAGTTGCAGTTTCAACTGCACGGGAAGTCATAACCGGAGGATCGTTAACCGGTATCACGGTTAAGGCCACGAGTAGAGTATCGGCCAGAAAGCCGTCACTGGCAATCACGGTGAAAGAAGTGTCAGGCATCCCTTCCAGTGGCGTTCCTGAAACCCTGTTGCCGTTGGCTGTAAACCAAGCCGGCAGATTGTTGAAACTAAAGGTCAATGCCGGACCATCGATATCAACGGCTGTGGCAGCGTACTGATACGCCACGTCTTCGGTGGCGATATCCTGATCTGCCGAGGTAATTACCGGCGGGTCGTTTTCCAATCCTAACATCAGGCTTACGACCACCGTATCATTCAACACGCCGTCTGAAGCAATGACCGTAAAACTGGTATCCACCATCTCGTTGGAAGGAGTTCCATACACTATGTTTCCAGAGGCATTTAACCAGGAAGGCAGATTGGCAAAACTAACGTATAGTGACGGGCCATCCACATCGCTGGCGGTAGCGATATATTGATATATGCTGTCTTCAAAGGCCGTGTCGAGACTGGCTGACGTGATGACCGGTGCGTCGTTGACCGGATTGACAGTCAGGTTAACCACTAAAGTATCTGATAATAAGCCATCCGTCGCGATCACAGTGAAGGAAGTATCGGCAGTTCCTTCCACCGGTAAGCCCGACACGACCGCAGGACCCAGAGGAGCCATCCAAGATGGCAGATTGATAAAACTAAAGGTCAAGGACGAATCATCCACATCATTGGCGCTGGCGATATAACTAAAGGCAATATCCTCAATTGCCATATCGCTGGCCGGGGAGGTTATCACCGGTGCATCGTTAACCGGATTGACAGTTAAGGCAATGGAAAGGGTATCAGAAACTATTCCATCCGAAGCGATTACCGTAAAACTGGTGTTGCTATCATTTTCAACCGGTGTACCTGTCACACTGTTTCCGCTGGCAGTAAGCCAAGCCGGCAAATTCTCGAAAACAAAGGCGAGTGTCGGACCGTCAGAATCAATGACATTCGCGGTATAAGTAAACAGTTCATCTTCAGTCGCCACTGCTGTTGGTGCTGAGCTGATAACGGGGGCATCATTGAAAGGCAATACCGATATGGAAACCAGATTGGTATCGGCTTGGGCAACGTCATCGGTGGCAATCACTAAGAATGATGTATCAGGTGTACCCTCCAGCGGGGTGCCGGAGACAGAGTTTCCGAAAACAGTTAACCAGGAAGGAATGTTTGCGAATGAAATTGTGACCGGACCCTCCAGATCTGTTCCAGAACCGAGATAGGTAAACGGCATGTCCTCGCTAGCGGTATCAAAGCTGGCCGAGGTAATTTCAGGC
>Ga0247727_10002603_pt1 | contig 40961 bp, 30 predicted proteins | sample WisWelCaveWW1625_FD_202498 | JGI IMG/M metagenome (GOLD analysis project Ga0247727, IMG submission 202498) | Biofilm microbial communities from Wishing Well Cave, Virginia, United States - WW16-25 | ecosystem: Environmental > Aquatic > Deep subsurface > Groundwater > Cave microbial mat | place... | reverse complement strand
CGGACTACCGCGATCTCTACTTGCGCGCAGCGGCGGAACTCGAAAACTATCGCAAGCGGGCGGAGCGTGATCGCGCCGCGATGGTGCATTTTGCCGCGGAGGGGGTGGTCCTCCGGCTGCTCGACCCCTACGAGTCGCTTGAGCGCGCGGTCGCGGAGGTCGCGCGTGTCACAGCAGAAGCCCCGCCCGAGGTTCAGGACGTCTTGCAGCGTTCCCTCGAGGGCCTCCGTGCGTTGAAGCGCCAGCTTAGCGAGGTCTTGGCGGCGGAGGGAGTCGAAGAGATCCGCGCCGAGAACGCGGAATTCGACCCCACCCTTCACGAGGCTCTCGTGCAGCTGCCGCACCCCACCGTGCCTTCGGGCGCAGTCGTCGGATTGCTTCGGCCGGGCTTCAGCATGCGCGGCAAGCTGCTCCGCCCCGCCCGCGTCGCGGTGTCGGCCGGGCCACCGGCCCCCCCCTCGCCGGACGGTGGCGCGAGCAACGACGCGCCCCGCAAGGGCGCCCAGACCAAATCTCACCGTTAGAGGAGGAACAAACATGGCAAAAGTGATCGGGATAGACCTTGGAACAACGAACTCGTGCGTGGCTTACATGGTCGGAGGGCGGCCCGAAGTGGTCCCCAACGCCGAAGGCGGCCGCACCACGCCTTCGGTCGTCGGATTCTCGAAAGGCGGCGAGGTGCTCGTCGGCCAGGTGGCCAAGCGCCAAGCCATCTCCAACCCGGAGCGCACGGTCGTGTCCATCAAACGAAAGATGGGCACTGACTTCCGCGTAAAGGTGGACGGGAAGGAGCACACGCCCCAGGACATCTCCGCGCTCATCCTCCAAAAGCTCAAACGCGACGCCGAGGCGTTCCTCGGGGACGAAGTCAAGCAGGCGGTCATCACGGTTCCCGCATACTTCAACGACAACCAGCGCCAGGCGACCAAGGACGCGGGGCGCATCGCCGGCCTTGAGGTGCTGCGGATCATCAATGAGCCGACCGCCTCGTCGCTCGCGTACGGGCTTGACAAGCAGAAGGGCGAAAAGCTGCTCGTGTTCGACCTCGGAGGCGGCACGTTTGACGTTTCGGTGCTGGAGGTCGGCGATGGCGTTTTCGAGGTGCTCTCCACCTCGGGCGACACGCACCTCGGCGGCGACGACTGGGACGAGCGCGTTATGAAGTGGATGGCGGAGGAGTTCCGCAGGCAGTCCGGCCTCGACGTGTCGAAGGACCGCCAGGCCATGCAGCGGCTCAAGGAGGCCGCCGAGAAAGCGAAGATCGAACTCTCCACCGTCACCACCACCAACGTCAACCTACCCTACTTGTCGGTGACGGCCGACGGACCGGTGCACCTCGACCTCAACCTCTCGCGCGCAAAGATGGAGGAACTCACGCGCGACCTGTTCGAGCGCCTGAAAGGCCCCACCGAGCAGGCGCTCAAGGACGCAACGCTGAAGCCCGCTGCCATCGACAAAGTGATCCTCGTCGGCGGCGCGACGCGCATGCCGCGCGTTGTCCAGATTACGCAGGAGATCTTTGGGAAGGAGCCCTACAAAAACATCAACCCCGACGAGTGTGTGGCGGTTGGCGCAGCGATCCAAGCCGGTGTCATCACCGGATCGGTGAAGGACATCGTCCTCCTCGACGTCACTCCACTCTCTCTGGGCGTCGAGACGCTTGGCGGCGTATTCACCAAGGTGATCGAACGAAACACGACGATTCCAACGAGGCGGAGCCAGGTTTTCTCGACGGCTTCCGACAACCAAACCGCCGTGGAAATTCACATCCTCCAGGGCGAGCGCGAGATGGCGGGGGACAACATCTCGCTGGGGCGCTTCCACCTCGTCGGGATCCCGCCGATGCCCCGGGGGATGCCGCAAGTCGAGGTGACCTTCGACATCGACGCGAACGGAATTTTGAACGTCACCGCCAAGGACATGGGCACGGGCAAGGAGCAGCGGATCGTGATCACCGCCACGACCAACCTGTCGGAGAGCGAAATCAAGGCCAAGGTGAAGGAGGCCGAAAAGATGGCCTCCGAAGACCACAAGCGCCGCGAGGCGGCGGAGGCGCGCAACGAAGCGGAGTCGCTCGCCTACCAGATCGAGAAGGCGCTCGTCGAATACGAAGGCAAGCTCGAGCCCAAGCTCAAGGCGGCCTGTGACGTGGCGCTCAAGGACCTGAAGGAGGCGGTGAAAGGAAGCGAGCCGGCGCGGACGGCCAAGGCGCTCGAGGCCGCGAAGAAGGCGTTCGGCGACATGGTCCAGGACATGTACACGAAGGGAGTGCAGGCCGCGGCCCCGCGCTCGCAGCCCGGGGGCGGCGGGCCAGAGCCGGAGACCAAGGACGAGGCGCCGCCGAAGCCCTCCGAGGGCGGCGCGGTCGACGCCGAGTACACCGTCGTGGACGAAGACAAGTGAGGGAGGGCAGCGGCCGCCTGCGCGCGTCCTCCTTCTCGCGCGCAGAGCGCGGATGGCGCACGCTGAAATAGGGCGGCTCAAATGGGAAGCGCCTCGGGGAGGCTCTCGCGGTGCCTGGAAAGCGGGATTACTACGAAGTCCTTGGCCTCGAGCGAAGCGCAAATCCCGACGAGGTCAAGAAGGCATTCCGCAAGTTGGCGAAGGAGCACCACCCCGACGTCCACAAGGAAAACAAGAAGGCCGCAGAGGAGAAGTTCAAAGAGCTCTCCGAGGCCTACGAAGTCCTTGCCGACCCCCAGAAGCGAAAACGGTACGACGCGGGGGGCTTCGAAGGGGTTGCCACCGATTTCGGCGACCAAGGATTCCGCTGGCAGGACTTTTCGAGGGCAGGAGATGTCGCGGACATTTTCGGGGACATGTTCGCGCGCCGCGGCGCCCCGTTCGGCGGCACGATCTTCGATGAGATGTTCGGTTCAGCGCGCGGCGGCCCGGGGCGCGCGGGGCCGCGGCAGGGCGACCACCTGCAGGTCACCGTCCCCGTGACGCTGCAGGAAGCGGCGACGGGCGTCGAGCGCGAAATCCCCATACGCCGACGCGAGCCGTGCGAGGCCTGCGGCGGCACCGGGGCGAAGCGCGGCACAAGGCCGGAGGTCTGCACGACGTGCCAAGGCACTGGCCAGGTACGCCAGGTCTCGCAGCGAGGCGTCGCACGGATGATCACGGTTACGAGTTGCGGGCGCTGCGACGGGACCGGCGCGGTCGTCCGCGAGAAGTGCCCGACCTGCGCGGGCGAGGGAGCGCGCGAGCACCGGCCCAAGATCAAATTGAAGATTCCGGCGGGAGTCGATGACGGCGTGCGCCTGCGGATTGCCGATGAGGGCGAGGCCGGAATGAACGGCGGCCCGCGCGGCCACCTGTACGTCGCCTTGGAGGTGATCCCCGACGCGCGTTTCCGCCGCGAGGGCGATGACCTCCATGTCGAGGCCGCCGTGCCCTACCCCGTCGCGGTACTCGGCGGGGAGGTCGATGTCCCGACCGTGCTTGGCGATACGGCTCGCGTCAAGGTCGCGCGCGGCACGCGCGCAAACACGCTGCTGCGCCTCCCGGGCCTCGGCATGCCCCGGATGGGCAGCTCCTCGCGCGGCGACATGGTCGCGCGCGTGGTGATTGAAGTCCCCAGGGAGCCCACGCGCGAGGAGGAAGAACTCCTGCGGCGGCTTGCCGAGTTGCGGGGCGTGAGCCTCGGCGCCCGCCGCGGCGTTTTCAACAAGTTTCGGTGATGGTCCCGCGCCGGGGCGCCCCTCGAATCTCGGGGTCGGCGCCGCTCTCGCAAAGTATAAGACGGCCCCGCCAGGGTCTCGGGAACTGTGATGGGGCAAGGCCAAGCCGCCGCCGACTCCAATTACCTCGCGCTTAGCGAACGGAAGCAGCAGTTCAAGCTGGTGCGCCGGTACAGCTACGCGGCCCTCTCCGTTGCCGTCCTCGTGCTGATGTACGTGGTATGGGTCCAGGAGGGAGGCACCTCCGACCCGTTCTACATCCCGCTGCCCCAGCTCATGTTCATCATGCTGCTCGGCGCACTCCTGCTTAACCTGACCTCCGTCGCATTCGGAGCCCTCGAGGTGCTTGCCGCCTCCGGCGGGGAGACGCGCTACCTCATCGCGCGCCACGGGTACAGCACAGGACTCGTGACGGCCGCCTTCGCGGCTTTTTTCCTTATCGTCATCGCGGCCCTTGGGCCAGTCATCGACGACCAGATCGACTACGACAACCGTATCGGGCTCGGCGTCAACTCGTTTGGCAACACCGTCACCGCCCCCTTCAACGTGACCTCGGACTACACGGGCTCGAGCTACCTCGCGTGGGTCGAGATCGATTCAGGCAACGGCGTCACGTTCAATGTCACCGTCTACCAGCACGACCTCTACAACTCGTTTTGCGCCACCGCGAACAGGGGAAGGGAGGTCCTGAAGGCCTTCGGGGTGACGCATTTCCGGCTTTCTTTCGTCGACCGCACCGTCGAGTCGATCCCCGTGGCGAACCGCACCGCCGACGCTGACCTGAACTGGAGTTCGCTCATCGTGGCGCCCGAGGACGAACGCTACATGATCGTGCTCGAACGACGCGAACTCGAATCGGCGGAGATCCTCTACCACCAAAACCGGCAGCTCGACCCCGGCTTCGTGAACTCGGTGTACGCGCTCCTTGTCCTGCTCATCGCCCTCAACGCCGGCGCCGCCGTGTACAACCGGATCGTCCGGCAGAAGTGGCGCGCGTACGGCGAGAAGAATTACTGAGCCGGGGCGGCGCCTTAGAATTGCACGAGCGACACTTCGCGCGACTTGAGGTTCAGCACCGGAACTCGCGCGGGGTCGGGCACGAGGTTCATCATCTTCTGGTACTCGGTCTGCGACTGCCATGCCGAGTCGTGCACCATCGTCACGGACTTGTAAGGGCGGGCGCCCGTGAGGTGCACGTGGCCCGTGACGAAGACGTCGGGCACCTCGTCGATGACGAGCCAGTCGCGGTGCTCGGGCGCAAGCGGCGTCTTGTCCCCGTAGATCGGCGCGACATGGCGCTTCTTGAGCATGATCTCCATCATCTCGAGCGGCGTGCGGTAGCTCATCCCTTGGATGTTGGTAACGAGGTCATCGAAGCTGCGCCCGTGGTACGCGAGCACGCGCACGCCGTGGAGCGCGAACTCGCTCGGGTTCCCCGCGAACCGGGCGTTCCTGTCGAACAGGCGCCGCGTCCGCTCCGGGAGCGCGGGCTGCGGCTCTGCCGGGCGGACGCCATCGTGGTTGCCCGGAAGCATGATCACTTCAATGTGGTCGGGGAGGCGCTGGAAGTACTCCGCGAGCGTCCGGTACTGGTCCTCAAGGTCGACGATGGAGAGCGCGTGCTCTTGGTTGGGGAACACCCCGATGCCATCCACAAGGTCTCCCGAAACGACGAGGTACTTGACCCGCTTCGCGACCTCGTCCCCGTGCGCGTAGTCCCCGTTAAGCCAGCGCAGGAACCGCTCCCAATTGTCGGCGAGGAACGTCTTGGAGCCCACATGGATGTCCGAGATGAACGCGGCGCAGATGTCCTCGTCGGCGCGGCGGGTAGGGAGACCGGACGGGACATCCGGGCGGACGACCTCGCCCACAAACAGCGGCGCGTCGCTGCCGCTCCCCATGTCGCCGATGACGAGGACAACTTCGTCGTTGACGAGGTCCGGCGGCACCGTCCCGCGCTTGCCGGCCACGCAGCGCACGGAACCGGTCTCGTCCTCGAGGTCAAAGTACGCACCGCCGCCCACCGGCCGCCGCAGGTCCCCGACCATGCCGATCGTGCGGACGCCCCCGGCCCGCGCCTTGAGGCGCGCCACCTCCTGAGCGCCAGACGCCTCGCGGCGCGTCCGGAGAATGCGGCGCAGGCGCTGCAGGCGGTCGCGGAAATAGCGGGAAAAATCCTCGATGCGGCCTTCGCAGGTCGACTCGCCGGTCGGGTCCTTTATCACCTCAACCTGGCCCGACACGTCCGCGGCCGGGATGATCGCCGAAGCGCGGGGCGTGCCGGTCGCCGCCCCGCGCGGCGGCGCGCCGCTGAGGATTTCTCGGACGGCGACGCGCGTGAGGGCAATCGGCGGGTCGGAAAGCGTGCGCACGTGCGCGATGACGGCGAGAAGCGCCGCGTCGGGGTCCACCGCCGCCGAGATTTCATCGATGGCCTCGGGCTCAGCGAGCACGCCAAGGCGCGCGATCGATTGGACGACATCCGAGCGCACTCCGGCATCCCCGCGCTGCCACATCCGGCGGGCGCAAATAGATTCCGATCATTTGGTTTTCCAAATCGCTCGACGGCCGTGCTCAATGGCAGCCCGTTTGTCTTATATATCGAACGCTCGGTGCAACGATTCCCCTGCGGGAGTAGTATAGCTGGTTAGTACGTAGGCTTGCCAAGCCTATAACGCGGATTCAAATTCCGCCTCTCGCACTCCTTGCCGAAGTAGCGCGAGCGCACGCCCCGCTGCCCCCCCTCTCACCGCGCCCCACATTTCAAATGGGCACCTTCCCCCTTACGCCGCGAGGTCCGGCCTTCGTGACACTCCCTCTGCAGGCGCTCGAAGGTGCGCTGAACCGGCGCGTCGTGCTCGCCCTCAAGGACCGGCGTGTTCTCGAGGGCACGCTCACGGGGTTTGACGAGCACATGAACCTCGTGCTCGCCGACGCCGAGGAGCGCGCCGAGGGCGGCGCCCGAAAAGTGGGCACCGTGGTCTTGCGGGGCAACAACGTGGTGAGCATCAGCCCGAAGTGACGCGAGGAGGCCGGCGTCCTTGAAGGCGGCAATCCTGGCGGGCGGACTCGGCACCCGGATGCGCCCGCTCACGTTCACCACGCCGAAGCCGCTCCTCCCTATCCTCAACGTCCCGATGCTCCTGCGCACCATCGAACGGCTCCCGAAGGGCGTCGACGGCGTCGTGCTCGCCGTGAATTACCTTGCCGACCAGATCGCTGCGTACCTCAAGGAGCACCCGCCAAGCCTCCCCGTTAAACTGGTCACGGAGGAGGAGCCGCTCGGCACCGCAGGCGCCGTTCGCAACCTCGACCGGGAACTCGGGGGCGAGCGGTTCTTCGTCCTGAACGGCGATGTGATCACGTCCGTTGACCTCGGTGCGATGGTCGAATTCCACCGGCGCCGCAAGGCGGTGGGGACGCTCCACCTCTGGCCGGTCGAGGACCCCTCGCGCTATGGCATCGCGCGGGTGGATGACGATGGAAGGATCGTAGAGTTCAAGGAGAAGCCGCGCCCGGAGGAGGCGTTTTCCAACCTGATCAACGCGGGCACCTACATCCTGGAGCCTGAGGTGCTCGACCTGATCCCCCGCGGGCGCGCCGTGTCGATCGAGCAGGAGATCTTCCCCGCGATCATCCCGAAGGGCCTGTACGGGTACGTCTCCGGCGAGTTTTGGATCGATGCGGGAAAACCTCTCGACTACATCGAAGCCCACCGGTTGCTGATGAATGTGGACCGCGCGCGGTACCGCCCCCGCCGGAAGTTCCCCGGAGTGGTTGTCGAGCCGCCCTGCCTCCTTCCTCCCGGAACCGACCTAGGGCGGGGGTCGCGCATTGGGCCGAACGTTAGCTTCGGCGCGGGTGTGATCGTCGGGGAAGGCGCGCTGATCGCCGACAGCGTCCTTTTGGACTCCGTGCGAGTGGGCGCGCGGGCGCGCATCGAGCACGCCGTGATCGGCAACGGCGCGTTCATCGGAGACGGCGCGCGGGTGTCGCGGGGGACCGTGGTCGCCGACGGCGGCGAGGTCCCGCCGGGCAAGCGGACGGCAACCTTCGAAGGCGTCGAGGCCAGCCGGCGTGCTCACGGCGGGGCCCCTTAAGGGGACGCCTTCCGGGGGGCGCCCTTGAAAAGCGGGCAGAACGGGTTCTCGCACTCCTCTTCGGCATTCCGGAGGTTTCCGCAGGCGGCGCACCGGTTCTCGCGCGTGCGCGTGCGGTACTTGCGGCGCCTCCGCTTCGTCACGCGGCGAGGGTGGCGCATGCGGAGCATATAGGCTTCGTGGCGCGCTTATGGGTAGCTTATCGCCTGGCTGGAGGGCGCAGCGGGCCGTCCGCCCGCAGCAGAAATTCCCGGCGAGCGCCCCGTTGGCCGACCTGGAATGCGACCACGCCGCGCGCGCGCCGCGTGACCTGGGCGGATTCGCCGGCCGCCCGGAGGGCCGCCTCCACGCGGAGATAGGCGGCGGGCAGCGAAGCGGTGCGCTCCGCGAGGAACCGGGGGAGTTTGTCGGCCGGATAGGTGCGCCGGATCCGGCCGTCGGCAAGGGTCTCCACGAGCCCAAGCGCGATGAGCGGGGCCTTCGCCCTGATCGCCGACTGCGGCGAGGTCCGCAATTCCCGCGCGATCTGCGTGAGTGTGAGCCCGGGGGAATCAACCACTGCGGCAAGCAGCGCTTGGGCGTGCGGCGCGCGCAGCGCCTGGAGCACTTCCCGCGAGCTCTCGTCCACGGTGCCGGTGACTTGGAAGCGCACCTGCCTCCCATTGCGTGCCCTCTGCACGAGGCCCCGCCCCTCGAGGACCTTCAGCTGCCACGCGGCGGAGGGCGGGGCGATGCGGCAAGCGCGGGCTATCCCGGCGAGGTGCGTAAGCGGCCGGTCGAGCAGGGCCTGGAAAACCCGGGCCCGCGCATCGCTTGCGAAAAGCCCAGCGCCCGGAGCGCGCCCCTCGAGGGCCCGCCCCGCATCCGCCCGGCCGCCAAGCGCTGCCTGGAGCGCGGCGCCAAGCCTCCGGCGCGGCCGAGGGGCGGCGGGCAAGCGCGGGCGCCTCCCTTCAGCGGTGCTTGCCCGCATCTTCGAGGATGAGCTCCAAGAGCTCCTGGGGCGACATGCCAAGCAGCGGGTCGGGGTCGATGTCTTCGAAAAGCTGGCGGACGCGGGCCGCGGAACCGGCCGGCAGGTCGCGGTCGTTCACGCGCTCGTGCAAAAGGCGCTTCCACTGCGCCCCAAAGTCGATCCCGGTCTCCGCCGGCACTTGACCGCGCACCCGGGGGCGCACCACCACGCCGAGCCCGCGCCGGATCTCGTACGGGGCGATCAGGTTGCTGTGCTTCGACGAGCGCGTCTTCAGAACACGCGCCGTCCGCGAGATGACCTCGCCGCTGATGTGGGATTGGAGGTGGATGATGTTGTCCGCGAGGTACATTGGGATGACCGTCTCCTGGGCGGAAAGGTCCCCCTCGGAGGAGTGCTCTTCGAGGGTCGCGAGGAGCGTGCCGATGCGCTTCGCCTGTTTGAACAGGAACGAGAGCAGCTCCCGCTGCTCGTATTTGGTCGGGGTCGCCCACAGCACGGGGGTGAGCGGGTCGATGACGATGCGCGCGTCGGACGAGCCCCACGAGGACACGAAGTCCTGGAGCTCCTTCAGGATGAATTCGCGGAATTGCTTGCCCGACGCGTCGATAAAAATGAACTGCTCTTCCTCAAGCGCGTGCTGGATGTCCTCGAAGCCCATCATCTGCGCCTCGCGGATGATCTGCTCGGGCGGCTCGTCAAGGGTGATGTAGATTCCTTCCTGGCCGTCCGCGAGGCCGCGGCGCAGGAATTGGGTCGCAAGCGTCGTCTTGCCAGCACCCGAGGCGCCGATCACAACGGTGCTCGAGTGCTCGTTCAGCCCGCCGTCGAGCATGCTGTTGAGGCCGTAAATCCCGCTCTTGATTTTGGGGTGAGAAGCCACGGGGAGCACCGGCTAAGGTCGCGCGCCTGGTCTAAGCGCCCCGGCGATCGCGGCCACCCGTAATAGAGGTTGGGAGCCAACTGCGTTACCGCTTGCGGCGGGGCTTCTTGGCCGCGCGCGCTTTCCGGGCCGCCGCCGGCTTACCCTTCGCCCTCTGGGCGCCCGCGAAGTCGACGCGCACTTCTCGCGCCGGACCGCTGCGCCCGCGGAGCGCGGAGCCGGAGACGCCCCGCATTGCCATGCGCGCGGCGCGCAGCGATTCGGCTTCCGCCAGGTCGAGGTGCGCGCGCGCCTCCGCCGGCAGGGGCATCGCGCGCACGACCGAGCGCGCGGCGAGGAAGAGTTCGACGCTCGCGTTCAGGGCCGCTTCGACGGCCTCGGCGCTGTCGAGGTTTAGCGCCTTGGCGACGGCCGGGGCGGCGTCTCGCTTGAGGCGCGACACCACCTCCTCGACCTCGCGGGGAGTCGACCGTTCAGAGCCCGATTTCTTCGCCGCGCGCACCACCTCCTTGCTCTTCGGTCTCGCCCTCAGGAGCGCCCCTCTCGTCCTCACGGGCGACCGCGGCCTGCGAACGCCGCTTCGCCCCGAAGGTGATCACAAGACGCCGTTCCTCGTATTTGGCTCCCTTCACGTCGCGCCCGGTGAGCGTGTAGGGGAGGAGCAGGGACCGCTTGAAGTTCCCGTACCGCACGATGACCTCGGGGCCCTGCGCATAGACGTCGAACTTCTCCGACTCGAGGTACGGCATGTTGAGCGACACACGGACGAGGTCGCCCGCCTCAGTGTCCACGCGGATCGGCGGCGGCAGGTCGACGAAACCGAGCGGGTCGCGGGCCTTGTACAGGGCCTGCGCGTACTGCCGCAGCGCCTCGCACCCGAGGACCTCGCGGCGGAATACGGGGGCAAGGTCGATCGGGATTCCAAAGAACTCCTTGTCGATCGTCTTGAGGTGGGCCTCCTGGTCTGCCTTCATGCGCCGGAAGTAGGGGTCGGACACCTCCTCGGGGATCACCTTGTTCACCACGATCTCGTCCACGAAAAAGCCGAAAAGGCACAGGTAGGAGAGTGTGCGCTGCGCTTCGCGGATCACCATTTTCTCCGGGTTCACGACGATCCTCACGCTCGTAAGTTTCGGGTCCGTGAGGATCGCGTTCACGTCGCGCACCCGCTCGTGCAGCACGCCGATGGTCGCGACGACCGTGTCCGTCGGAAAGGGAATCGACATCACACGGCCCACCGTGCCGCGGCCCACCTTGACCGCGCGCCGGAACGTCTTGAAGAACCGCCGGTAGTACCAGTCGAGGGCGTCGGGGATCGACAAGAGCCGCAGCGTGTCGGCGGTGGGCGCGGTATCGAGAATCAGGACGTCGAAATTCCGTTCGCGGTGGACCTGCTGCACCTGGAAGAGCCCCGCGAGCAATTCGAACCCGGGCACGTACGCGAGCTCCTTCGCCGTGAGCGGGTCGATTCCCTGCGCCTCGAAGAACGAAACGAGGTAGGCCTCGACCTCTTTCCAGTGCGTCTCGATCTCGTGCTGGAGGTCGATCTCGAGGGCGAAGAGGTTCGGAGCGACGCGCGTGGGGACGCCGCTCAACTCCACTTCGAGCGCGTCGCCAAGCGAGTGGGCGCTGTCGGTGGACATGACGAGGGTGCGCTTCCCGCGGTCGGCGATGTGAAGGCCGGTCGCCGCGGCGGTCGTGGTCTTCCCGACGCCGCCCTTGCCGGTGTAGAGGAGGATGCGCTCAAGGCCGCCCTCGGGTGCGCCGCGCCGTTTGGCGCTCTCGTCGGTTCCCCTGCGCGCGGAGGCGCGCCTGCCGCGCTTTTTCGATGCCACGCGGCTGGCAGGAGACACGCGGAATTTGAACTGTCCGCACTTACCCCTTAGTCGCCGATCCCGTCCTCCGTGACGTTGAACACGGCCTCGCCCTCCGGGAGGTTTGGCGAGTCGATGAGCCTCGCGATGCGCTTCGGCACCTTGGACTTCCGAAGGTAGAGGCGGTAGGTGGCCATGTGGCCAACGATGTGTCCACCCACGGGGCGCGTCGGGTCGCCGAAGAAGGTGTCCGGTTTGGACTGCACTTGGTTCGTGACATAGATCACCGCGTTCGCCTGGTCCCCGAACTTGAGGAGCGTGTGCATGTGCGTATTGAGTTTCTGCTGGCGGTTGGCGAGCGTCCCGCGGCCCACGAACTCCGCGCGGAAGTGCGCCGTCAGCGAATCGACGATGAGGAGTCGGATCGGGTGCTCCTTGGCGAGCTCGAACGCCTTCTCGGCAAGCAGCATCTGGTGGTGCGAGTTGAAGGCCCGGGCCACGCGGATCTTCTTCAAGACCTCGCGCCCGTCGAGTTCCTTGTGCTCGGCCATCTGCATGATGCGCTCGGGGCGGAACGTGTTCTCCGTGTCGATGAACAGGGCTTCCCCGCCGAGCCCCCCCTGGTCTTCCGGAAGCGTGACGTTCACGGCGAACTGGTGGGCGAGCTGGGTCTTCCCCGAGCCGAATTCGCCAAAGGCCTCGGTGATGGCCTGCGTCTCGACGCCTCCGCCGAGGAGCTCGTCGAGGGCCTTCGAGCCGGTGAGAATTTTTTTGAGGCTCTGGCGCCGCTCCAGGAGGACATCGCCCGTTTCGAACCCGCCGACGTCGGCGGCCTTGCGCGCCGATACGATGATCTTTTGAGCCGTGGTCACGCCGATGTCGATGGTCTCGGCAAGGTCGCCTGGCGAGGCCACCGCGATCGAGAGCAGGTCGTCGTAGCCAGCTTCCCTCAGCTTTTCCAGGGTGGCGGGGCCAACCCCCGGCAATTCTTCGAGTGAAACCCCCATAATGCGGACTCCTATCGAGGCAACTTCGTGCTACGCCCGACCGGGTATAAAAGGGAAAGTGGGGGGTGAGCGAAAGCGACTGTGCGCTTACCCCGCGCGGCCGACCGACTCGAACAGGATTTTTCGCTCGGCGCGCCTCAGCTTCTTCGAAACCGCCGCCTTGCTGACGCCGGTGTAGCGCGCAAGCTGCGTGAGGTTCACGCGCGCAGGGACTTCAAAGTACCCGAGGTCGAGCGCGAGGCGAAGGAGCGCGCGCTGCTCCCGCGTGATCGCATCGGTGCGCCGCTCGGCCGGGCCCTTGCGGACCTCCTCGATAGAGTAGGGAATCTTGAAGGCCTCCAGGAGCTCGATCGGCTTGGTGCCGCCGCCGAGCAACACGAATGAGACGGACGCGGCGTCCGCAGTAATCTTGATAGGGCCGTCGAGGAAGGCCTCCGCGCCCACGGTTTTCCACGCGTCGCTAAGTTCGTCCGGGATGCGCGCGCGGATCAGCACGGTGTAGACCTTGCGCTCCTCGTCGACTTCGACGACTTCGAAATGCTCCAGATTGTAACGTGCAAGCAGCTCCGCCCGCATTTCCTCGATTTCCTTCTCCGTGTACAGCGCCTCTTCCCGCTGGATTTCCGCGATCAGGATCGCGGACTTCTGCGCGACCCCGAATACGCGGAGCACATCGAGCCGGCGATTGTGCGCGAAGAACCGCCGCGGGAGGATACCCGCCTGCACGAGGGTCTTGGTCGGGATGCTGAGGCGCACTTGTTTCATGGGCACGGCTCGCACCTCGTCAGCCGCAAAGTCGGCATGGGTTAACGGGTTAACCAGGGTCTTAAGCATGGCGAGGCGGGTCGGCGAGCGGGGAAGCGCGATGCCCGAAGGGGCGCCCCGCGACCTCGGCACGATGGACGGCAAGCCCGGGATCGGCCCGGGAACCGAAGACCGGGAAGGTTTTCGGGGGCCCCGTCCCAAAACCTCGAGTTACGGCGTGCCCCTCCACGCGTCCGCGTCCGGGCGGGGCGTCCAAAGGGCCTCGCGCAGCGGCGCGACCAGGCGGATTGGACGCACGTTTGTCAAAGAGTAAATACGGCCCGCTGGCATCGCAGGCGCAATGCCTGCAACGGCCCGAATGGCGGCGTGTCTTGCCCTCTTGTTTCTTCTTCTGCCGGCCGGGTCCCCGCTCGGGGCCGCAAGCAACGATCCGTCTGGGCGCACGCCAACATCGCTCGAGCCGCTTTCGTTTGCCGTCCCATACGCCTACCGCCAAATGGACGGCCTTCAGACAAACCTGTTCACCCCCGATGTTACCTACGACCACCTGCACGACGTCGCGTGGGCGCCGGACGGCCACATGGCGATCGCCGTTGGGAGCCACAATGCGCTCGTGGGGTGGGACGCCGCGAGCCGCACGGCGCGCATCCTCCGCAACGGGACGCTCGGGAACCTCTATGGGGTGGCGTGGGCCGACGACTCGCAAAGCGCGCTTGCCGTCGGTTACAACGGCGCGCTCGTGCTCTACACGGCCGGCGGCATCACCGACCTTGCAAACGAAGGCACGAACACCTGGCAGGGCGCGGCGTATGTGCCGGGAAGCGGGTTCCTCGTGGTCGGCACGGGCGGCGCGATGTTCTTCCTGAATGGGGCTACTCGCACGCCGGTCACCTCGCCCACCACCTCCGACCTCCTTGCCGCCGCCTACAGCGCGATCGCCGGCCGCGCGGTGGTCGTGGGGCGCGGTGGAGCCGTGCTTGACGTCACTCCGGCGGGCGCGGCTACCGCCCTCGCCTCTCCGGTCAGCGACGACCTCCGCGGCGTCGCGTTCGAATCCGACACCGGCAAGGCCATCATCGCGGGCGGCGCGGGGGCGCTCCTTGCCTACCAAAGCGGGGCGGTCGCCAACGAGACGCACACGCCCACCGACGGAGGGTACTACGATATCACGGTCACGACCTCGGCGGAGCCCGCTGCAATCGCGGTGCGCAACGCCACGGCGGGCTCAATTCTCTTCACGAACGCCAGCTTCTCGAGCACGTTGGCGCTCGGCTCGGGCCTCGCGGGCGTCGAGGCCGTTGCGCGCAGCCCGACGGAAGGGTACCTCCTCGCAACGGGGTTCTTCGGGATGTTTGTGCAGGCCTGGAACAACGGCACCTGGCTGAACGTGTCCTCCCCGTTCCGGCCCGTGATCGCGGACGCGTCATGGCGCGCGGCGGGCGACCTCGCGCTCCTCGTCGGCTTCAACGGGACGGCCCTGCTTTTCAACCGCGCCACCAACGCCACCACCGCGTTGGTAGTGCCAAACGCCACGGCGAGCCTTCGGGGGGTCTCGTGGGCGCCGAATGGCTCCGAGGCGATCATCGTCGGCGGGAGCGCGTTCTGGAAATACGACGCCGCCTCCGGGAGCATCACCGAACCCCTCGGCGCGACCGGGCTCGACCTCTACGGCCTCGCGTTCCGTCCGGGCGGCGTGGAGGCTGTCGTGGTGGGGGGCTCGGGGTACATCGGCCGCTGGGATGGAGCCGCGCTCGTTCGCGTGTCGGCGAGCACGCTCAGCCAGGGGTTCTTCACGGTTCGCTGGCACCAGGATACGTTCGGCGCGGGGGACTACGCGTACGCGGCAGGCGCGAATATCGTCGCGAGGTACGACCCTCCCTCCACGGTGTCGACCGTGGTGCGCATCGGGACGTTCTTCGGCGTCGGGTTCATCGGCGACGATGTCTGGGCCGTCGGCACGCAGCACCAAATCCAGCGGTACGATGCCGCCAACGGAATATGGGACAACGTGTCGCTGCCCCACGCGTACAACACCACGCGGTTCACGCGCGCGGTCCCCTTGCCCTCGGGCGGCGGGCTGCTCATCGTGGGCAACCAGAGCTTCAGCGCGTTTGTGAACCTCACCAAGGTGCTGCGGTTCGACACGGGGTTCTTCGCGGACTTCAACGGAGTGACCTACAACCCGGCCACGCGGGAGCCTCTCTATTTCGGACCGTCGAGCCTTGCTTTCTCCATGCGGGAAGGCGTGTTCCCAAACCTCGCTCCCACCGCGGCGATCGCCTCCCCGTTGAACGGCTCGGCATGGACCACGGCGGACACGGTCGCATTCGACGCGTCCACCTCATCGGATCCGGACGGCGACACGCTTCGGTTTTCCTGGTGGGACAACGCTTCCGGTTTCCTCACCTCCGGGGCATCCTTTGGCGCGCAGCTTTCAGCTGGCAATCACACGGTCACGGTGTTCGTCGATGATGGCCAGGGGAATAACGTGTCGGCATCCGTAAGCATCACCGTGACGGTCGCACAGTTCCCGCCCGTCGCCGTCATCGACTCGCCGACGGCCTCGGCCAACGTGTCGGACGATGACATCATCACATTCAACGGCGCGAGCTCCTTCGACCCCAATGTCGGCGACACGCTCTCGTTCATGTGGTCGTCCGACCGAATTGGGGTGTTTGGAAACGCATCGATCATCGTGGCGACCCTCCCCGCCGGCACGCACGCCATCACGCTCAACGTAACGGACTCGACGGGCCGGTCCGCCGCCACGACCCTGCTCCTTGCCGTCCGGCAGGGAAACCTCCAGCCTTCGCCTTCCATTGCTTCGCCCAAGGAGGGGGTTGTCTACGCCTCCAACCTGCCGGTGCTGTTCGATGCCAACGGCACGACCGATCCCGACTCCGCCATCCTCACGTACCTGTGGCTCGTCGACGGGGTCGAGGTCGGCGGCGGCCGAATGCTCACCTCCAACCTGACCACCGGGATACACGACGTCACGCTCGTGGTGAGCGACGGAAGGAAGTCTTCACAACTCGTCGTGTCGATCACCGTGGGCGGGCCGGCCGACCTTCCCCCCAAGTTCCTCTCCATCGACCCGCCGGAAGGCACGGTACTTAGCGGCCTCGTGGTGCTGAGCGGCACGGTCGAGGTCGACGCCGTGAACCCTGTGGACTACGTGGAATTCCGGGTGGGGTCCGGCGAATGGGTGCGCGCGCTGGGGACGGTCGAATGGACGAAAGCGCTCGACACCACGCTCACCCCGAACGGCGAAGCGGTGATCACGTTCCGCGCGTCGGACGGGAGCAACATCACCGAAACCACGCGCCGCTATGTGATCGACAACCCCTTCGTGAACACGCCGCCGACGCTCGATGTGCTCACGCCCCACTCCGGCGCGCTGATCCAAACGGCGGTGGACATGGCCGGCTCGCTGTCCGACCCCGAGGACTCGAACCTCACCGTTGATTACCGCGTCGGCGGGGGGCCTTGGCACGCCGCGACGGTCACGCCGGGCGCGTGGAGCGCCAGCCTCGACCCCGCGCCATTTCCGAACGGGCCCGTGCTGATTGAGGTGCGCGCCTTTGATGGCGTGAGCTACTCCCAATCGGCTTTTGTAACGGTGATTGTCGACAATCCTACGCCCGTAGCCGGGGGCCTTTCGGGGGTGCTACTCCTCGCGGCAGTCTTGGTTCTCGCAGGGCTTGGGGCGGCGGCACTCGTCTGGTGGCGCAAGGCCCGCGGATAATCGGCGTTTCCCGATCATGCGCGGACGCGGCCCATCCCCGCGCTCAATCTTGGTTTCTCCAATCACTACAAAACGCTTAAGAGCGCAAACCCGCCACATTCGATCGGATGAAAACCGTTGTCCTCTGCATTGACCGCGACAACGACGTCGGCGAGAAGGCCGGCGTCAAGGGGCCCATCATCGGCCGGAAGGAAAACCTTGCGGCGGCGATGCGGCTCGCGCTTGCCGACCCCGAAGACACCGACCTGAACACCATCTTCGCGGCCGTGCGCATCCACGACCAGATGAAGCGCGAGGGGCGCGACGTCGAGGTCGTTACGCTCCTCGGCGACCGCGATGTGGGGCTCACCTCGGATGAAAAGATCTCCCACCAGGTGGACGCAGTCCAACAGGTCCTCAAGGCCGAATCCGCGGTGATCGTCACGGACGGCGCGGAGGACGAGTTCGTTCTCCCGCTGATCCAAAGCCGCATGAAGATCATTTCCGTGCGCCGCGTGATCGTGAAGTCACTCCCCACCGGGAAGGAGACGGTGTCGATTCTTCGCCGCTACATGGCGGAAGAGCGGTTCAAGATCCAGCTCCTTCTGCCGATCTCGCTCGCGCTCATCACCTACGGGGTGTTCTTCGCCTTTGGCGTGGCGGCTTACTTCGTCCCCGCGCTGACGCTCGTGGTCGGCGGGTACCTCGCGATGAACGCGCTCAACTTCGCGGAGGCGTTGCACAGCCTCACGCGGACGTTGCGCGTCGGGATCGCCACCTCGCGCCTCAGCGTCGCGGGCAGCGTGGTCGCCGCCGTCGTCGTCGCGCTCGGTGCTGCGGTCTCGATGCAGTTCATCCTCTCGGGGAGCTCACCCTTGGGGTTGCTCCTCCCGCAGGGCCAGGCGCCTTCGGACGTCCCCGGGATGTTGATCGCATTCGCGCTCCTGTTCGCCCCCGTGCTCTACGCGGCGCTCCTCATCCGCCTCGTGTTCCGCGTGCTCGACTTCCGGCTCCGCAGGGGCAAGCACGCCGGAGGTCTGACGCTCCGGTTCCTTCCGCTCACGGGGTACTTCCTCCTCGGGTGGGGGGCCTCGGGCGTGTTCGCGTTCGTGATGGGGATGGCGTACGGCTTCGGGCCGTGGTCTTCGTCGGGGCTTGCCGGCCTCGGCCTTGCGATCGTGTTTGCAGGCGCGCTTGTCGACCGGCGCTTCAAGGACCGCGTCTCGGCCGAGGCTGAGGACGCAAGCGCGTAAAGCCCGGTGCCGCTCATTCGAGCTTCCGCGCGAAGGTCAAGTACCCCGTATGGCCGAGCATTTCGAAGCTCGGCCGGCTCGCGCCCGCCCGGATCGCGTGCTCTCGCTCGAGCACCTCCACCGTCCGGATGTCCGAGAAGCCCGCCGCCTCAAGCGTGCCCACCATCCGCTCCGTCTGGTTCACGGTCGGCGAGAACGACGCCAGTCGCCCGCAGGCCTTGAGCGCGCGCGCCGCGGCGGGCACCGACTCCCACGGCTCGGCGATGTCGATCACCACGGCGTCCACTCCGGTCTCAGGGACACCCGCCCTGCAGTCGCCCTCCCGCAGTTCCCACCAACCGCCCCAAGGGGTCCGCGATACATTGCGGCGCGCCATTTCCATGTGCTTGGGGTTATTGTCGACGGATATCACGCGCCCCGAAATCCCAACCCCGTGGAGCAGCGAAAGCGTGAGCGCGCCCGAGCCCACCCCGAATTCCACGACGAACGCGCCGGCGCCGATGCCCGTGCCCGCGAGGATCGCGGCCGCGTCTTTCATCGTGATGATTTGAGCCCCGCGGCGCACGAGCCGGACGAAGTCAGGCAACGAGGGGCGCAGGAGCGCCACGCGCTGCGCCCCGATGGTGAGGGAACTCCCCCACGGCTTGCCGAGCAGCGTCGTTTCCTTGAACACGCCGAGCCCCTCGACCTTCGCGCCCTGGTCCGTGAGCGCGGCGAGGGCTTCGCGACCGTTCCAACGGAAGAGCACCACGTCCCCCCGCCCGATGCCGGCTCCGGCTGCACGGGAAACCGCGCTGGGTGGCGAGTCGGTTGAAGGCGCACCTTTTCCGCTCACCTCGTCCACGAGTTTGTTCACTCCTTGTGTACGCATCGCGCGGGTCTATTATAACGGCTGACCTCAATGGGTCTTTCATGAACGTCTGCACCCTGCAAGACACAGCTTGGAATGGAGCCAGGCCGGGCGCTGGAACAGCCGCCCGGGGGAGGCCCTATGCTTAACCTCCTTGGAGACAGCGACCGCGTTTCGTGGCACATCGTAATCCGCCCGGATTCGCGGCTGTGGTCCTTCCGCCTTTCCGGCGGCATGCGCGTGAGCACTTTCATGCGCACGCTCGCGGCGCCGGAGCCTCAACCTGAGCAGTAGGCGCGCCCTTGCGGCCGCGCGAGCGGCCGATGTGCCGTCGCCCGCAAAGGTTAAAGTGCGCTCCCGGGACTTTCGAGGGGCGCTCGGGGGGTTCTTCCTGGACTTCGACCTCACGGAAGAACAGCAGATGGTGCGCAAGGTCGCGCGCGACTTCGCCGAGACGCGCGTCAAGCCGATCGCGGCCGAGATCGACCGCTCTGCGCGGTGGCCCGCGGAGACGGTGAAGGGGCTCGCGGAATTGGGGCTCCTCGGGATGATGGTGCCTGCTGAGTACGGCGGCCCGGGCTCGGACTACGTGAGCTACGTGGGCGTCGTCGAAGAACTGTCGCGCGTGTGCGCGTCGACCGGCGTAATCCTGTCCGTCAACAACTCGCTGTTCGCATACCCCCTGAGTTCGTTTGGCACGCACGAGCAGAAGGAGAAGTACCTGAGGCCAATCGGCGAAGGCAAGAAGCTCGGCTCCTATGCGCTTTCCGAACCGGGCGCCGGTTCCGACCCCGCCGCTCTGAAGACGACGGCAAGGCCGGAAGGGGACTTCTACATCCTTAACGGCACGAAGCACTTCATCACGAACGGCCCCGCGTCCGACCTCTGCGTGGTCTACGCGAATGAGGATCCCTCCAAGGGGCACCGCGGGATCTCGGCGTTCATCCTCGAGAAGGGCCTCAAGGGCTTCGAGGTCGGCTCCGAGGAGGACAAGCTCGGCATCCGCGCCTCCGGGTCGTGCGAGATGGTGTTCTCCGACTGCGCGGTGCCCGCCGGGAATCGGCTCGGGCCCTCGGGCGAGGGCTTCAAGATCGCGCTGAAAACCCTGGACGCCGGGCGCATCGGCATCGCCGCCCAGGGGACGGGAATCGCCCAGGGGGCGCTCGACGCGGCGGTCGAGTACGCAAAAAACCGCACGCAGTTTGGCAGGCCGATCGGGGACTTCCAGGCGATCCAGTGGAAGCTTTCGGACATGGCCGTAGGCGTCGAGGCCGCGCGGCTGCTCACGATCCGCGCTGCATGGCTGAAGGACCTCGGAGAGCCGCACAGCCTCGAGGCGTCTGAGGCGAAACTGTTCGCGTCGCAGGTGGCGATGCAGGCTTCCACGGATGCGGTGCAGATCTTCGGCGGCGTCGGCTACACCAAGGACTACCCCGTCGAGCGCTTCTACCGGGACGCCAAGATCACCGAAATCTACGAGGGCACGAGCGAAGTGCAGCACATCGTAATCTCGCGGGCGATGCTGAGGTGAGGGGAGGTTCGGCCACCCCCCCTCGCGGCTCAAATACAAAGATTCGTCATGGGTGGTGTGGGCGGGGTCTAGTAGAGTAAGGGGGGCCGCACATCGAGCACAGCCGGGAAGGCGATTTGATCCTCGTGCGCCTCGACAAAGGCGAGGATGTCGTGCCGTCTATTTTGGCGGCCCTCAAAGCCGAGGGCGCGCGGGGTGCGGTCATGGTAACCGCGCTTGGCGCCGTCGAGGACGTCGAGTTTGCTTACTATGACGCCGAACGCAAGGTGTACAACCGCAAGGTGCTCGCCGCTTCGCACGAGGTGCTCGGCATTTCGGGAATCATCGCGGCGGCGCCAGACGGCACCCACCAGCCGCACATGCACATCACGCTCGGGGGTCCCGACCACCAGGCGCTGGGCGGCCACCTGTTCCGGGCACGGGTGTCGGTACTCGCCGAATTCGCAATGCGCGCGGTGGACAACCCACGGATGCGCCGCGAGAGGGAGCCGGAATTCGGGCTGAACGCCCTGCGGCTGAGGTAGCGGGGCCGACGCGCCCCAACGAAACCGGGTGCCTCACCGGCCGCGAGGCTTTTTCTATCCCCCGCGCCGCATGGGATGGCGGGCGCCGCGCGCGCCTTGGGGGCGGGACGCATCAAGCACCTGTCGACCGGCACCGTTTCGATCCTGAGGCTCCACCCTGGCGACCCGGTCACGGGGGCCATCGAGGACGCACTCCGCGAAACCTACACGCGCAACGCGATCGTTGAGTTCGGGATCGGCTCCCTTTCCTCGGCGGAGTTCGGTGTGTTGCCGGCCAAGGGCCCGCACAAGCGAGTCCAGGTCGAGGGACCCGTGGAGCTTGTTTCCCTCGGCGGGCTCATCGTTGGGGCGGGCAGCGGCGGGCCCTACGCGCCGCACCTCCACATCGCAATCGCAGGGCACGACGGCATTGTCAAGGGAGGCCACCTTTTTTCCGCTACCGTCGGAGCGGCTGCGGAGGTCGGGCTCCTCCCGCTCCACGATTCCCGCCTGCGCCGCGTGCGCGACGACCAGCGGGAACTCGACCTCCTTGAATTCTAGGTCGCCAAGGCCGCGCGCGCCTTCCGCTCAACCTTATCTTGCCGGGCGCTATGGGGCCGCCGGGGCCGGAGCGATCGCCGAAGAGCGCCGCGTGAGCGGGATTGTGCTTGCCGGCGTGCTCGACTACTACGCCAAGGTGTGGGGCAAGATCGCCGAGGCCGAACTCAAGAAGAGCATGCAAATCAGCGAAATCTACGTGGGGTCCTGGTATTCGCTCGACAAACTGGAAATGATCCTGCGGGAGATTTGGCGGGAAACTCCCACGCGCATGCGCCTCGCAGGCGAGCACACCTCCAAGCTCATCGGCGATGAGCGCCGGTACGACCGCAAGTTCTACACGCCGGAGCAGATGCTCCAGGAGACGCGGGAGGCGTGGCAGCACTCGTTCAGTTTCGGCGAGCCCGACGTGGAGCTTGTCCCCGGGCAGACGAAGATCACGGTGCCGCGCGGCGGCTTTGGGGAGGCCTACTGGCAGGAGTTCTTGAAGGGGGGGATTTCGGGGATGCTCTCGCTTTCCAAGGCGATCGAGGGGGACATCCAGATCGAGAGCAAGGTCGACGAGGACGCCGACCGCTACGTCTTCGTGTTCAAACCGAAGAAACGCGAGCGGTAGGGCCGGCGGGCGCCTACACCACGCCGAGCTCCGAGAGCTTCTCGGGCAGGTAGCGGTCCGTCACGAAGTCGAGCCCGTATTTGGCAAGCGCCTGCTGCTCCGCCTTCTTGTTGAGCTGGAGCTGCAGCTGGATCTCGTCGTGCCAGAACGAGTCCTTGAAGCGCGGGTCGGTGAGCTCCGCCTTGAGCGCCTTGATGTCCTGGTCGTTCAGTTTGTCGGAGGGCAGGTCGTAGTTGACGATGTCCGAGGGCGTCACGCCGAGGTACTGCGCCGTCGGGGTGGCGAGGTACTCCGATATGTGCGCGGTCTTGATCGCGCCGTAGGCCACGGACGCGAAGATGCGGAACGACCATGGGTCGCCGTCCGTGAAGCACACCACCGGGAGCTTGCACTCCTCGTTCAGACGTTTGATAAACCGCCGCGTCGACCGCGCGGGCTGGCCCTTCAGGTGCACGAGCACCGCGTCGAACTTCTCGTCGAAGCCGTTCTCCACGAGCCGGTCAAACATACCGCCCGTCTCGATGGCGCAGATGAACTTCGCGTCGAAGTCCTTGATCTGGATCTTCTCCTTCTCGACATTGAAAGGGAGCGCGTAGCCGGAGTCGCCCACGTCGTCCCTGCAGTTGATGGTCTTCAACTCGCCCTTGCGGTTGCGCTCGACGATCGTAATGTTCCCGATCACCGACGCGCCGTTCTCTTCCGGCCGCAGCTTGAAGTCCTCGCGCATCGCCTTGCTCACGATCTCCAAGTCCTCCGCAACCGTGTTCGACTCGTCTTGGCTGTCGAACTTCGCAAGGTCCCAGCCTTCCGAGATGTAGTACATTTCACGCAGCGTCGACGACTTGCTCTCGCTGATCATCGTCTTGATGAACTCTATCATGTAAAGCGTCCGTAGCAGGCCGTAGGCGCCCGCCTTGGTCTTGGCCGACTTGAGGCTCTGCGACGGGCCGTACTTGAACACGTGGAGCCGCGGGTGGAAAACGATGTTCTGTTTGGTTCGCGAGGGAATCTTGATGCCGGGCACGCGGCCGGCGATCAGTTCGTTGTAGACTTCGGCCGCAATGCGCTCCAGCTCCTTCTCGGCCGCGCGCTGCGAGGCCGGAACGCTCCCGCGTTCGAGCGGCTGCGCGCCCTTCACCCTCCGTTTGGCCACCGCGCCCCCCTCCACCCTTACCACTCATCGGCTGCGATCTTCGCTTGGCGCGCCTTTCCCGCCTTTCGCGGGGGCGGCGCGTCGTCGTCTTCGAGGACTTCGGCCTCCTCTTCGACAGCCTCCTCCTCGTCCCCTTCCGCCGCTTCGTCCTCCGGCAAGGGGGGCTCGGCAAGCTGCGTGCCATCGGCCGAGAAGACTTTGATCTGTAGCTCCTTTTCCTCGTCTGCAAGCTTGCCCGTCGCCGCGCGCCACGCGTCTTCGTCCCACTTCTCGGCGCCCGACACGATCTCGGGGTCGATCCCGAACACGTAGAGGTCGTCCTCATCGTAGTCGTCCTTGGCAAGGCCCTTGAACTGCCAGGTTACGGTGGCCTGCTCCGAGGAGTTGATGGACTTGAGGTCCCACGAAAGGATTTTCCCCTCGGCCACCGTGGGCTTGGGGTCGGCCGAGAGCGCCGGCCAGGCCTCCGGGAGCACCGCGATCAAGCGGAATTTCTTGCGCGTGCGCGTGTAGTTTGAAATGACGAGCGCGACCGTGTGGAGCTTTTTCTTGGGGTCGTAGTCGATCTTGTCTTCAATGAGCACCGTATTCATGATGCGCGAGATGATCGACTCGATGTCGGGCACCGGCTTCCCGATGATGGCCGCGCTCTTGGCGGCGATCATGGGGATGACCTTGCGGATGATCGTCTCCTTCTCGTGCATCCGCTCGAATTTGCCTTTCTTGTGGATGTGGGCCAGCATCTTGCGCGCGCAGTCCCTCACCGCGAGCTGGATCTCCTCCAGGATCTCGGGGACCTCCGCGACGGCTTCCTTCGACTCCGAGGTAAACGGCACCTTGGTCGCGGCCACGTGGACCATCACCGCGACGGGGCCGTAGGGGAGCCCCTTGCCCCCGCGCTGGTCGAGCTTGTAGTGGCGCCAGTTTAGCTTCTCAATCCCCTCGGTGACCGCGCACGACCCCTGCTGGTAGAGCAGCGGCACGCGGTTCGCGAACCGCATGACTTGAATCTGATCATCGGCGTCGAGCGAGCCTCCGTACACCAGGCCGGCTTCGACTTGGAAGGGCGTCCCCGAGTAAACGGTCGGCGCGCGCGTCGCCGTGACCACGAACTCGGCGTTCGAGGCGTGCCTCAGCCCCTTCTTGACAAGGATCTGACCGATCGGCGACAAGCAGTCCATCTGCGGGGCCATGATCTTGACCTTGGAAATCCCCTCGACAATGCGCTCGCACTGCTCCCGGTCGAAGTCCGCCGGCCGCGTCATCTCGTCCATCGACGCCGCCTGGCAGATCTCCTTCGCCACCCGCGACGACACGCGCGAGAATTCATTCTCCAGGAACCCTTTGAGGCGCGGCTCCTTCGATCCCTTGGCCATCTTCATGAGTTCGCCAAGCTGGAGCCCCTTGGGGTGCGGCTTGATCTCCTTGGTCGCCTCGGGGAGCTTGTCCGTCACACGCTCGAACACGGTCTTCGTCCCGTCGGGCTCGATGAACGTGAACTGGGCGTGCGGGTTCACGATGGCCGTCAGCCGGAGGTAGTCGTACGCCGACTGCTTTCCCCGGATGTACCGGCCGTCGAAAATCACCTCGACGCGCGTCCCGTGGGCCTTGTCCGGCCATGAAACGGGCTCCTCCCGTAGGACTTCCGGGGCATTCTTTTTGAGGTCGATGCGGAGCTCAAACTCCCAGGCGGCTTGGTCGGGGCCGATTTTGGAACGCACGAGCGCCGGACGCCCCGTCGTCAGCTGGCCGTACATGACCACGGCAGAGATGCCAATGCCTTGCTGGCCCCTCGACTGCCGAATCGCATGGAATCGGGAGCCGTAGAGCAGTTTCGCAAAGATCGGAGGGATCTGTTTCGGCACGATGCCGGGGCCGTTGTCCTCCACGGCCATCCTGTAGCGGTTCTTGGCCTTGTCAAAATCGTCGATCTTGACGAGGATGTCCGGGAGGATCCCCGCCTCCTCGCAGGCATCCAAGGCATTGTCGACACCTTCCTTCACAGCCGTCACAAAAGCCTTCGTCGGGCTGTCGAAGCCGAGGAGCTGTTTGTTGCGCTCGAAGAACTCCGCGACGGAGATCTCCTTCTGCTTCTTGGCGAGCTCCTCCGCGATCAACGTCACTGGCATCCCACCCAGCGGCGCAAGCGCGGCCAATCGCGCCTTCGCCTTGCGGTTCCATCGGGCGTTTTGGATTTAACAGCATCGACAGTCGGGCGCGTGTCTTGCGGGCTTGCCGGCGCGCGGCGAAAGGCGCGTGACCGTGGCGGCCGCCATGCACCGAATCGGGCCGGCCTCGGTGTGAAATCTCGCCGGTCGTTCCTCGATTGGCCTTCCCCGTGAGCCGGCTTTGTGGGAGCGTGTCTGACCGTCTGAGCCATTACGGAACGCTTATTAGGGGTAATCCGGATCGCGCAATCCGAACAAACCCTGTCCAGAGGCTCTGATATGTTGGCAAGAACTCGTCTTGGTGCCGTGACCGTGACTATCCTGCTTGCCGCCACCTCCTTTGGGGTGCTACTTGCAGCGCCCGCATCGGCCACCTCGGGCCGCGATTCCACGGCCACCGCCTATGACGCCACGCTCGGGCCGTTCCTCGGCGCTACCGGCGGCGGCAGCCCGTTTGTCAACGCCAACCCCCTCGCCGAGGATTGGTACAAGCTAAATGTCATCGAAGGCGAAGTGCTGCAGGTCGCGCTGTTCGGCTATTCGGGCGGGCGCGTCACAGTTTACCACTCCGCCGGGTGCGGCGCAACTTCCTGCCCGGATGAGATTATCCAGATTCAGATTCCCAACGACTGCGGCGGGCTTGGGCTTGCCGACGTCGACCTTCTCATCTGGCAGACCGAACTCGTCTACATCCGGATCAGCCCGTCGGGAATGCTGACCGGAAACCAGCCGTACAACCTCGCGGTGCGCGCCTACAACCCCACCGAAATCCGCGCGGGCGAGTCCGTGACGTCCGTCCCAGGAAACGAATCCATTCACGGGTGGGCCATCCCAGTGCTGCTCGCCGGCTCTTGCGGCGGGGGCGGTGGCACGATCTGGCTCCCGATGCAATTTGTCACCGACTACTACTGGATCAATGTCAGCGACGCCGTTGGCCCCAACCACCAGAGCTACCGCGCGCAACTCTCCTGGACCTGCCAGACCGCGATCTTCGACCTTTTTGTTTACCAGATCTTCGACCCCCTGAACCAGGATACGGGCGTTACGCTCCTCAATCATTCGCTCGGCTACCAGCGTCGTGAAAACCGTGCGGCAGCGTCCACCATCCCTGCCCAACTGGACTTCGCGCCGGTCCTTTACGACGGCAAGTACCTAGCCGTGGTCTCCGCCCTCGAGAACGGGTCGTTTTCGCTGTCCGGACCGGCGGACCGGTTCACGTACACGGTCGGCGTGACCAGCATCGCGGGCTACCCGCGCGATTCCAACGATCGCGTGGATTCGTCGCCTTGGGTGAATACCTCGCAGAAGGTGAACGGGCGCATCGACGGGCGCGACGACAACGGAGACTACTACCGGTTTTCGCTCGTGCAAGGCGACCAGGTCACGATGGGAATCAGCCTGTTCCGTGAGAACAACGAAATCACGACCTGGGGCCAGCGCTACAAGGTCGTGATCTACGACCCCAACGGCACGGCGATTTACGACGACACGAATTGGGGCTTTGCCGGTGGCTGGTACTTCAACCCGTACCTGACGGTGCCGAGTTTCACCGCGGCGATGAACGGGACGTACTCGCTGCTCCTCCAGACGGCCGACGGGGGGCTCATCGTGCGCATGGGGAATAACCAGCCTCAGCTCACGGGGTACACGGGCCGCAATTGGGCGGACTATGAAATCAACTTCGCACTGCCGAACCGCAGGCCGGTGCAGCTCCAGAGCCCGCTGCCCGATGTCATTTTGAACGAAGACGGGAGCGGGACCATCAACCTCGGGGCCTTTTTCATGGACCCAGAAGGCAAGTTCGGTTACCCCACTTTCGGCGTCGGGACCTCGCAGAATTTCACGTTCTCGCTTGACTCGACCGGCAAGAACCTCACGGCGACGCCGAAAGCGGATTATTTCGGGAGGGACGTTGTCACGATCACCGTGCGGGACGACGTGCCCGCGAACTCCTATCCCGTGCAGCTAAACCTTGTCGTCGACCCGGTGAACGACGCGCCGCGGATCTACAGCGGAGCGGCGGCCAATTGGTCGATGGTGGGCGTCCCGGAGGATGCGGAAACCACGGTCCCCCTGCGCGCCATATTCTACGATATCGACGACATCGACCTCGAGTTTGCGGCGGGAGGCGTTTCCGGAGGGCATTTGGACGTCCTCATCAACAATGTCTCCAAGATTGTCACCATTACGCCCCAGCCGAATTGGAATGGATGCCAGGACATTACCTGGACGGCCAGCGACCCGGGTTCGCTCACCTCGGAGTTCCAAACGACGGTCTGCGCCGACCCCCTCAACGACCCTCCGCGGTCCACCGACCGGCGTCTCGATCGCATCGTGTTCAACGAGGGCGGGCAGTACACCCTCGACCTGTCCGGCGAGTTCTATGACCTGGACATTGGGGACACGCTGTACTATTACGGCGTGATCGACGACCCGATCGTCGCGCAGTTCGTGCGCATCAACAACTCGCTCCTCACGCCCACGGACCCCTACATGCGGATCTACGTGCTCGACGCGGTGCGCGCGGACTACTTCACGGACGGCCCCGTCCAAGTGCGGTTCTTCGTGCTCGACCGGCCGCTTGGAGACCCGATGGCCAACTTCGACCCCTCGGTCGGAGCTGCCCTCTCCGTCGAGAAGACCACGTTCCTCGAGATCCTAAATGTGAACGACGCGCCCCTCCTCGATGCGTTCACCCCGACGCCCGAAGAGGTCATCAACGAGCCGAGGCACGAAGGCGAAACGATCACTTTCTCCGTGACGGACATGAAGGACGCCGACCACGAGCAACAATTCTTCTACAAGTGGTTCGTGAACGACGACGAGGTCGCGCAGGAAGTCTCGCCCACCTTTGTGTTCCGCACGGTGCTCGACAAGACCCGGCCGGGCCAATACGACGCGGGCAACTACACCGTGCGCGTCCAGGTGTTTGACGCTTCCGGAGCCAAGGCGATCGTCGAGCCGACCTGGTCGTTCGAGATCCTGAAGCTGAACCGCGAGCCGACGGTGACCGTGCTGCGGCCGACCTCGCCCACGTTTGAGGAAGGTACCTTCATCGACTTCCAGGCGCTCGCGACCGACGAGGATCCGGAGGACTCCCCCAACCTTGAAACCACCTGGACATTTACCGATGCGGCCGGCCGCACCCAGACCGTCTCGTCAACGGATCGCGTGCGCAAGCTCCTCGACCCCGGCGTCTACCAGGTCACCGTGAGCGCGTTTGATGGGACAGCTCGCACAAACTCCACGATCACCGTAACGGTGACCGAGCACGCGCTGAACACGCCCGGGTTTGACCTTAGCGCCGCGCTGGCGGGGCTAGGGCTTGCGGCCGCAATGGCGGCTGGCGCCAACGAACGCCGGCGGCGCAAGTGAGGCGCAGCGCGCGCGCCACACGCGGCCTCAATCGGCCCCGCCGCGCGCCCCGCTCTCGGCGACCGCATCGTCCCCTTCGCTTGCCGTGAGCGCCAGCGCTGGCTTCAGGGCTTCCATCCGTTCCTGCAGCCGCCTTCGCGGGGCCGTCTGCTCGGGGCCCGCGCCTTCGAGGAGGTTTGCGCTCTTCCAATACCGGTTGAAGGCCTTCCGTGGGAGCCCACGATCGCGGTAAAGGTCGCCCAGCAATTCGTCGATTTGGGCGGCAACGACGACCATCCCCGCGCGCTCGAAGATTCCCGCGGCGTTTTCGAAAAAGCGGGCCGCACGCGCGTGCTCGCCGCGGATGCGGAAATACTCGGCGATCTTCGAAAGCGCGGCGGCAAGCCCCGGGGTGTCCCTTCGCTTGTGCAGGTGCGCGAGAAACTCAGCGATCTCCTTCTCGGAGACCGACACGTTGGGGTCGGCGAGGTACGCCGTGATGAGCTTGCCGACGAGCACGTCCTTGCGCTTCTCGTAGACCATGTCCTCCTCGAGGGCCTTGCCGGGCCTTCGGGCCGTAAGGAGCCCCTCGTTCATCGCGTACGCTTCTTTCAGATAGCGCTTGGCGTTTGCGATATTCATTTGTGCGAAGGCGATTGCGCCGAGCTCCTCGAGGGACGCGCCGACAAAATCAGCGTCAAAGATCCGCTTGGCTAGGACCGCGGAGTTGTTGAAGCAGGACTGCGCACGTTCCTGGAGGTCCTTCTTGAGGAACACGCGGCCCATGTCGTAGTAGATCCGCATTCGCAGGTCCGCGTCGCGCTCCTCCGGCGTAAGGGGCAGCGCCCGCCGGTACCAGTCGAGGGCATCGTCGAATTCCCCGCGCTCTTGTTTGATCTTCCCAAGCTGGTGCGCGATCTGCGCTTGGGCCCACTCATCCTTGAGGATCTCGAAAAGGTCGAAGGCGTCGCGCATCATCTCCGCGGCGCGGTCGACGTTCCCGTCGCCCTTGAAAAAGAGGCTCGCGTCGCGCAGGATGGGCGCGAGGAACGCGGGGTCGGCGGTCTTGGCGGCCGCCGCAAGGGCTTGCTCGAAGAAAACAGCCGCGTGCTTCTCCTTGCCGCGCTGGTGCAGGCTCTCGGCGACCTCCGCCAGCGTGAATGCGACCTCGTTGTGCTGGTTCGAGGCGCGGAAAATGTTGACGGCCTCAACATAGACCTTGAGCGCCTCGTCGATCTCGCCGCGGGAGGCTTTGCTGCGCGCTTGGGCGCGAAGCACTCTCCCCTTAGAATCCGGTTCGGCCAGCCCGCGCACCCCGTTCCGCGCGATCGGGGCGCGCTTATTTAGGATTTGGGGGGTTCACGCGCCCGGCAATCTCGGCCTGCGGGCCGACTTCAAGCGATGCCCCGTCGGGGGCCGCCGCGGTCTCGATCAAGGCGCCCATGTGGCCGTAGCGCGGCACCTGGCCGAAGATCACGAGCGGGTGGGAATTGTAAAGTCGGACGGCTTCGTTGAGTTGGCGACGGAGATCTTGCGGCGCCGCCGCCCGGTCGGCCGCGACGTCCAGTTCGAGGAGCCGCTGGCCTATGGTCTGCAGGCGCGAGCGCTCCAGCGCGCGCGACGACTCGCGGGAGAACGCCACAATCGAAAGCGCGAGGGCCTCGCGCAGGCGCGCGGCGGCCTCCGTGAGGCGCCCTTCCTGGAGGTAAAGGCCCGTGAGCCCGATGGCCACAAGTTCACGGTCGGACGATCTCCCCTCGCGCTCCGCGGCGCGCGCCGCAGATTCGTAGCGCGCCACGGCGCCGGCGCGGTCGCCCGCGCCAAACGCGATGCGCCCGAGGTTGAGCTGGATCCGCACGAGCAGCGCGGGATCGCCGGCGCTCGGCACCGCTTCGGCTCGGCGCAGCAGGGAGGCAGCCTGCGCCGAACGCCCTTCGCGAAGGTACAGTTCGCTGAGGTCCAGGAGCACGCGAAGGGTCGAGTCGTGCCGCGAAGAGAATTCGAGGCGCTCGAGTGCGCGGTCAAAGCACACCGCGGCTTCGCGGAAATTGCCGCGCGCGTTGTAGAGCGCCCCAAAGCCGCGGTAGACCTCTCCCTTCAGTTCGACGAGGTCACGCTCCGCCGCGAGGTCGCGCGCGCGCTCGAGGTAGCGAGCGGCTTCATGGTATTCTGCGACGAGGGTAAAGCTCCGGGCGCACTCGACGAGGCGTTCGCAGAGCACGAGGGGCTCGCCGAGCGACTGGGCGAGTAGCGCCGCTTTCAGGTTGAGCATGAGCGACCCTGGCCGGTCGCCTTCGCCCTCGACGCGCAGCGCTGCGGCGGAAAGCTCGGAGATTTTCGCGCGCAGCTCGCTTTGTGCGGCCGGTGGTGCGCTGCCTTCGTCCACCGCCCTCGTCCCAGGAGGGAGGGGGACGCCCCCGGTGATAACCCTTGCGGCGCGCACCGCCGGCCCCGCCGAAACTCCAGTTTACTCGCGGCGCGCATATTCGACCATGCGCTCGACCGACGCGCGCGCGCGTGCGATGGTCGCCTCGTCGAGCAGGATCTCGGGGGCGAAGGTCTCCATGGTCGCGAGGACTTTGCGGATCGTGATTTTCTTGTGCGTTGGGCAGATCGCCCGCGGAAGCGTGTAGAACTGCTTGCCCGGGCTGTCGCGCCGCAAGCCAAAGGTGAGCTCGCGCTCGGTGCCGATGATGAACTCGCGCCGCGGCGACTCGCGGCAGTGCTTCAGCATCCCGGAGGTCGAGAACACGTGGTCGGCGAGATCGATGACGTCGGGCGGGCACTCGGGGTGGACGAGCACCTCCGCGTCCGGGTGTTCGCGTTTGAGGGAAAGCACCTGTTCGGGGGTCATGTTCTGGTGGACGTGGCAATAGCCTGGCCAGATCACGATCTTCTTGTCGGGGAGCTTCCGCTGCACATACTGGCCGAGGTTCTGGTCGGGCGTGAAGATGATCGTCTTGGCGTCCAGCTTCTCGCACACGTTTACGGCGTTCGCGCTGGTGCAGCAGACATCCGCGACCGCTTTGACGTCCGCGCGCGTGTTCACGTACGCAACGACCGCCGCGTCGGTGTAGCGCTCCTTGGCAAGCTGCAGGCCTTCCACATCCGTCATGGCGGCCATCGGGCAATGGGCGCGCGCGTCCGGGATGAACACGCGCTTTGCCGGGTTGAGGATCTTGGCGGTCTCGGCCATGAAGTCGACCCCGCAAAACACAATGTTGGCCTGCGGCACCTTGGTGGCCGCGATCGAGAGCTCCAGGGAGTCGCCGCGGATGTCGGCGACGGCCTGGATCTCGGGGTACTGGTAGTTGTGCACGATGAGGACGATGTCGCGCTCGACTTTCAGGTGCTCGATGCGTGCAACAATCGCCGCCAGCGCGTCGCCTTCGGCGCGGTCGGAAAGGTGCTCCGGCTCGGCTGCAGCGCGCACGGCGGTAAGGGACATCACGTTGCTCCATGGGGCGGCAGCTTAAGGCGGAGCCGATTCCGGCAGATTCTGCCGGTATTTCCTGGCCCGTGAGCGCGCTCAAGCGCGGCCGAAGGCTGATTCCATCCGCTCGGCGGCCGTTTTCAGGTTTTCAAGGGAAGTCGCATAGGAGAGCCGCAGCGACCCCTCGCCCTTGGGGAACAGGTGGCCGGGGATCACCTGCACCCCCGCTGCGAGCAGGCGCTCGAACACCTGCTCGGAGGTGAGGCTGGTGCCTCGGATGTCGGGGAACGCATAGAATGCGCCCTCCGGTTCGGGGCAGCGCCAGCCGCTCACGCGGTTGAGCGCGCCGTGCACGACCTGCCGCCTCCGGTCGTACTCTTCGACCATCGCACGCACGCTCGCGCCGCATTCGGTGAGGGCCACGGCGGCCGCCCGGTGCTCGAAGGCGGCCGGGTGGGTGACGGCGTGCATGTGGATGCGGCGCATCGGGACGGCAAGCTCTCTCGGGGCTGCGGTGTAGCCGAGCCGCCAGCCGGTCATCGCGAATGCCTTCGAGAATCCGTTGATCGTGACGGTGCGCTCGAAGGCCCCCGGAAACGATGCGAGCGCGTAGTGCTTGCGCCCGCCGTAAACCATGTGCTCGTAAATCTCGTCGCTGATGATGTAGAGGTCCTTGTCGACGGAAAGGTCGGCGACCGCCTTCAATTCGTCCTTCGAGTACACCGCGCCCGTGGGGTTGTTCGGCGAGTTCACCAAGATCGCCTTGGTGCGGCCGTTTGCCGCGCCCTTCAGCGCCTCAAGGTCGAGGTGCTGGGCGAGCGGCTCGTTGGGCACCGCGACCGGCCGCGCGCCCGCAAACGCCGCGATCGCGTCGTAGGACGGCCAGTAGGGGGCGGGGATCAGCACCTCATCGCCGGGGTCGAGGAGCGCGAGGGACGCGTCGACGAGGGCCTCCTTCGCGCCGACAGTGACGGTGATTTCGTCCATGCCGTACTCGAGCCCATTGTCGCGTTTGAGTTTCTGTTGGATGGCGGAGAGGAGCACCTCCTTGCCGGCCGTGGCGACGTAGTGAGTGTCGCCGGCGTCGAGGTCGGCTTTGGCGGCATCGACGACTTTTTTTGGCGTCGGAAAGTCGGGCTCGCCGACGGTGAGGCGGATGCAGCCGGGGGGAGCGGCCTTGAAGAATGCCTCGAATCCCTGGGAGATCTCGGAGTTGCGCTTCGCCGGCCGGACGATACCGAACCCCCCCTCGCGGAAACGCCGGGACGCATCTTAACTCTAAGGGTGGCCCCCTCGTGCGCTCAGCCCGCGGGGGCGGGAGCCTCGGCGCGGGCGGGACTGGCGCTCTCGGCCGCCATCAGGAATTCATGGATCCTCGCCGCCGCATTCTTCCCCGCGGCGACGGCGTCGATGAGGTCGCCGGGTCCCGTCGTTGCTTCGCCGGAGGCGAAGACGCCTTCCAGCCGAGTCTTGAACGAGCCCTCCTCGACCGCGATCGAGTTCCAGCGTGTGATTCCGATGACTTCGGGCTCGGCAAACGCGTCGATCTCCGGGGTCTGCGAGATCGCAATCACGACGCTGTCCACCTCGAAGACCTCCGTCTGCCCCTCGACCGGCAAGGGCCGACGTCGGCCCGAGGCATCGGGCTCCCCGAGCTCCATGACTTGGAGCTCGACCGCCCGCAGGGCCCCCTTGTCGTCGGCAAGGAATCGGTTCGGGTTGCGCAGGCACAGGTACTTGACGCCCTCTTCCTGCGACTGGCCGACCTCCTCCTTGATCGCGGGCATCTCCTCGAACGACCGCCGGTAGATCAGCGTCACGTCTTTGCCAAGCCGCGCCAGCGTGCGCACGCAGTCCATCGCCACATTCCCGGCCCCGACGACCGCGACGCGCCTCCCCATTTCGGCCCACTTGGCGAGGTTGAAGTCGAGGTTCACCTCGCGCAGGAACGGGGTGGCGTGGTAGATGCGCTCGAGATCCTCGCCTTCGATGCCCATTTGTCGTGGCTTGAACGCCCCGATGGCGAGCAGCGCCGCGTCGAAGTTGGTCTGCAGATCCTCCACCGTGATGTCGCGGCCCACCCGCGCGCCCGTGCGCACTTCGACGCCGAGGCGGAGCACGCGTCCCACGTCCTGGTCGAGCGCCTCGCGCGGCAGCCGGTACGGCGGGATTCCGTAGCGCAGCGCGCCGCCAAGCTCCGGCATTTCCTCGAAGACCGTGCACTGGTGGCCTTGCAGTTGCAGGTACATCGCGGCCGTGAGCCCGGAGGGTCCGCCCCCCACGATGGCGACCCGCTTGCCCGTCGACGGCGCGCACTCGGGAAGGTAGTCCGAGTGGTCCGAGGCGAAGCGCTTCAGCCACGCGATCGCGATCGGCTCGCCCTTGATGCCGAGCACGCAGACGGACTCGCAGGGGTGCGAGCACACGCGCCCGCAGGAGGCCGCGAACGGGTTGTCCTCGAGGATGACTTTCATCGCGCCGAGGAGGTCCATGTCTTTGATTTTCATCAGGTATTCCGGGGCGCGCTGGCGCGTGGGGCACGCGATCTGGCACGGCTTATGCCGGCAGTTCAGGCAGCGTGCGGCCTCCCGCTGCGCCTCCTCGGGGGTGTAGCCGAGGTCGACCTCTTCGAAGTTCGAGACACGCGTCTCGGGCGAAAGGTGCGCCATCTTCACGCGCGTGCCGCGGTCTTTGCTGGCCATGGCCGTCCCCCGCGCGCGTGCATCGCCGAGGCCGAATTAAGGGTTTGGCGCCCTAAGCGGGGACCGCGCGGCGCGCCTCTTGCTCAATCGCACTCGGCAACGGCTTTCAGAATGCGCTCGTGCGTGCGCTGGATGCTTTCACCCGGTGCGCCGGTGTTGTAGATCACGCACTTGGCAACGCGCATCTCCTCGCGAAAGAACCGCTCCTGGCGGGCGTCGTCCCGGACGAGCAGGTACGGGTTGTACCAAGGCTCATACCCGTAGGTGCCCCATTTTTCCTTGGGGCCCGCGCCGGGCCGGATCAGCGTCTTGCCCTCCTTCAGGATGGTGATGGCCTCATCGGGGGATAGCCACTGCTCGGCCGGTGATTCGTTGTTGCGCCGAAGCAGCACGAGCAGCTTGAGGGGCGAGGAGTCCGAGACCTTGTTCGGCCCCTTCATCCACTCGCGGGGGAGGAGCGCGCGCGAGTTTCCAAACGACCAATAGCACACCGGCCGGCCCTCGTCGAACACGCACTTGCGCTCGCCCTTGGCGATCTTGGCTTTGCACTCGTCGTTCTCGCAGTCGGCGTATTCCTGCACAGCATTCTCGACCATGCACCGGTCGAAAAGCGGGCGCAGCCACGGCTCCGCCTCCTCGTTCTCGGTGCGGACATACAGCATCCGCTCCGGCTGCGTGACGACGAGGTTTGGGTGCTCGTCCGGCGCGCGGCGCGGGGGGTGCCGGATGTAGACCCAATCGTCCCCGAGCACCCGGCCGTTTGGGTGAAGAAAGAGGCGGTTGACCTGCGTGGTCTTGCCCGTCCCCGTGGGGGCGATCATCACGACGCCCTTCCCGTCGACATCGGCGCACGCGCCGTGGATCGAATGGGTGTTGTAGTGCCTTTCGAGGGCGGCGGCGGCCATGCCAAGGGCCCACGACTTGCACTGCCCGTAGTATTCCGTATTGACGAAGATCGAAGTATTGTTGTCGGGGCAATAGTACGCGAACGGCTTGTGGTCGGGGACGCCCACGACGGAGTAGATGAATGCCTGCGCGAGCGTCGAGTGGTTGTTGGGAGCGGGCCACCAATTGCCGACCCAGAATTGGTATTGGTGGAGCGAATTTCCGACGTAGCGGACGATGATGCCGTTGATATTGGCGTCCCAGGTGTAGGTCTCGTCGTAGCGCAGGTTGGGCCGCACATAGGCCTCGAAGATCTCGTTGTACTTGCCAAGGGAAATTTTCTTGTCCGAGTCGACCCGGGCTTTCACTTCGGTCTGGTAGTTGTCGATCTGCAGGGGCTCAGCGATCAAGAGGGGCCACCCAGGCGCCTCCCTCGACGGCGGCGCAAGCCGCTTGAAACCGGTCAGGATAGTTAAGGGTTCGGGGGGCCGCACGGGGAATGGAATCGCGGGGTGCGGGGCAACGTTCATCGCGCGCGCTCCCGCCTCCCGACCGTGGACTCGGTCGAGGAGGCGGGTGCTTCGCGGGCTCCGTCGGACAGCGCCCCGGAGGTCGAGGCCGCGGTCCGGGAGGCAATCGCGCACGGCGGCGGCAAGATCACCTTCGCGCGGTTTGTCGAGATATGCTTGTACCACGAAGCCCGCGGCTACTACGCCGCATTCGCTCCCGCAGGTGCCGAAGGCGGGCGCTCGCCTGCGTCGGACTACTTCACATCGGTGGACCTCCACCCGGCCTTCGGGCGCTTGATCGCCCGCGAACTCGCGCTGCACCTCGAGCGCGCCTTGCGGGGTGGGGCGGCGCGCGTATTCGCGGTGGAGATCGGCGGGGGGCGGGGGCTCCTTGCTCGAGACATCCTGCAAGGGCTCGCGGCCGAATCTCCGCCCGCCTACGACCGCCTCACCTACCTCCTCGTGGAGCCGAACGCGGGCTCGATCTCCGTCCAGCAGCGAAACCTCCTGCCGGAATTCGCCGGAAAGGTCGCGTGGATGCGGTCCGCCGGAGTTAACTTGCCGCTCCGCAAAGTGGCCGGGGCGATCGTCTCCAACGAGCTCCTTGACGCGCTCCCCTTCCATGTTCTCGAGGGTGTGGGGGAAGCGGTCGGAGCGCAGGCAACGGCAGGCCTCGCGGAGGTCTTCGTGGCGGCCCGAGGAGGGGCGACCGGGCTGCTCCAGGAAGTGGTGGGCCCCGTGTCCGACCCGCGGCTCCTCAAGCGCCTCGACGACGAAGGTGTAGGTCTCGCGCCCGGCCAGCGAGGGGAAGTTTCGCTTGACGCCGAAGCGCTCGCATTCGAGATGGGCCGAGCCCTTGCGGTGGGGGCCGTGCTGATCGTGGACTACGGGGATGAGGCGGCCGGGCTCTATGATGTCCGGAGACGCCCGGAAGGCACGCTACGATGCTTCTTCCGGCACCGGCTTAACGACGAGCCGCTCGCGAGGCTCGGCCGCCAGGACATCACCGTCCATGTGGATTTCACCGCCGTTTCGCGGGCCGTGGAGCGGGCGGGCCTGCGCGTCCAGCGGGTCGAGCGGCAGGGAGAATTTCTCGACCGTCACGGGCTATCGAGCTTCGTCGCGAAGCTCGACGCCGACCAGCCGCGCATCGGGCGCGAGGCGTTCGTGAGGCACCGACGCGCGCTTGAGGCGCTTCGCGACCCCCGAGGGCTGGGGAGCAACCTCGTGCTCGTCGCGTGGCGCTGACCGCCGAGCAGCCGCGGCCTATTGCCCCGGGGAGGGGCCTCTCGGCCCCTTCGGCCCGCGCTCGGAGGGCGCGGACGAGTGCTCCGCGGGCTGTCCCGCTTCGGCAGGCGCGTGCTCGGCCGCTGAAACCTCGGAGCGCCCTTTGGCGCGCCCACGAAGCACGAAGCCCACCGCGATGCCCGCGGCCGCGCCGAGCACCAGCATCAGGATGCCGCTGAGGCCCTCGGGGCCCGTCGTCACGACCGAGGTCGGCGCGCGCGTGATCGTGACTTGCGTCGAGTTGGTGTTGCCAAGCGCATCCGTGGCGACCACGGTGATCACCGTCGGCACGCCGGACGCGACCTTCACGGTCGTCGTGAAACTTCCGCCCGACACGCTCGCGCGGTCTGCATTCACCGTGACGGACGCGCCTGGCTCCGTAACGCCCGTGACCTGGATTTCCGATTCGTCGACCGCCGCGCCCTCGTCGGGCGTGGTGATGGAGATCTCCGGCGCCGTGGTGTCGCGGACGATCCCAAGCGTCCGCGGCGTGCCCACATTCCCCGCCCGGTCCTTGATCGACACCGAAATCGTGTTGGAGCCCTCGGAGAGCGTTACGTTGAAGCTGTTTGAGCCTGCGGTCACGCTGCGTGTCACGCCGCCGACCGTCGCTTCCCCGTCTTCGGACATGATGACCGTCACGAGCACGTGGTCGCCCTTTGTGTATTGAGCCCCACCCATCGTCACGAGCTCCCCATCCGCCTGCTCGAGGGACGCGATCGCCGTGGGCGCGATGCTGTCGCGCAGCACGTGAAGGGTGCGCTGGGCCACGTTGCCGGCGCGGTCCGTCACGCTTACGAGGATCGTCGTGTCGCCCTCCGCGACCGGCAGCGAGATGAGAAACGCGCCGGTGCCGTCGAACGAGTACGATGAACCGTTGATCGTGAGGAGCGCGACGGAGGTCGTCGGGTCGGAAACCACGCCCGTGATGGGCACCGCCCCGACGCGCGTAACCGGCGTTCCATCGGCCGTCAAGTTTCCCGTGTTGATCGAAACGGTCACTAACGGCGCGTCGCCGTCGTAGACCACGACCCCGTACCAGCTCGCGCGGTTCCCCGCGGCGTCGGTCGAGGTCACCGTCACCGGGTTGAGCCCCATGGTGAGCGTAAGCACGAAGCTGAACCCGTCGCCCGCGCGCTGCGCCGGCGCGCCGTTCACGAGCACCGTGGCGGAGGGTTCGGGCTCCGAGAGGCCGCTGACCGCCGTCCAGCTCTCCGCGGTAAGAATGTCCTGGCTCTGGAACACCACGAGCGAGGGCGGCACCGTGTCCACGCTGATGTTCCGCTGGATGCCGAACGAGTTTCCCGCGGCGTCCACGGCCGTCACCCAAAGGGTGTTGTGGCCTTCGCTGAGCGCCACGGCCGAGAACACGAACGACCCGTCCGCCGCCGCGGTTGTTGAAACCGGCAACGAAGACCCGAGCACATACGTCACGCGCGCCAAGGGCTCCGATGTGCCTGAGATGTTCATTTGGTAAACCGACGAAAAGTCAACGAGCGCCGGGATCGTGAGGGTGGGCGGGGTGAGGTCGATGGTAAATGGCCCCTGGGCCTTGTACGTGGCAAGGCCAGTCCGGTCAACCGCGCGCAGGTAGAGGGTGTAGATGCCATCCGTGAGGCCAGTTACGCTAGCCGTCCAGTCGAGCGGCCCGGGGCCGAGCGTCACCGGGCCCCACGACGCGTTGTTGAGCGACCACTCAAAGGTGTTGAGGCCCGAGCCGTATTCGGAGCCCGATCCGTTTGCAAGAAGCGTGGACGAATTCTGAAGCCAATTCACGGGGGGTTTGGCCACCGTGATCGCGGGAGGCAGGTTGTCCGTGCACACGATCGAAAGTGCCGCCATGGGCTCGGTGACAAGGAACGGCGAGGGGGCGCACGCGAAAAACCGGCCGGTTTCCTGGATTTCCGGGCGAAGGTCTCGGTTGTCAACCTCCGGCGCGTTGAAGTAAACCCCCCACCAGACGATTTCCCGGGCAGACCAATTCTGGGGGTCGAGCACGAAGCTAAGGTTGCCCGTCGCTTCTCGCAGGTTCACCATATCCCCAACGATGGCCACGCCGTTCTGCCAGGTGGCGCCGAGCACGTTCAGGAACGCCATGTGCTCCACGCTCGCGCCCGTTTGGGTGACTTGGGTGTTGATAAGCGCGCGGTCGGCCGTGGTGTAAATCCGGATGTGCCCGTTCTGCTCCGAGCGGTACTGGATGTCGGTCGAACGCATCGAGATCGTGGAATTCGTGACCACCCAGGTCGCCTCGTTGGCGACGATCCCGGTGGGCGGGAAAAACGGATTCCCTGCATACAGGATCGTGATGTTATCCGCATACGCCGTGACCCCCGCGCCGATGGCCCCGTAGACCCGCAGCCCGCGGTTGGAGTTCGTGATGGACAGGTTCCAGACGCGCAGCACGCCGCCGAACCGGTCGGCCGCCGCGCCGTCGCCGATCTCCAGGCAGGTGCTCCCAATGTTCGCGAACACATTGTCGTGGATGAGGTAGGTCGTGCTCGACGAAGACGACCCGAAGTAGATGGCGTCCGTCCCGCTCGTGAAGTTGTTGTCGTGGATGTCGTAGGTCACCGCGCCCGAGTGAAGCGCGTTGTCGATCGTAAACGCGGTCGTGTCCTCGGCGCCCATCCCCCCGCCTACGCCCATCTGGAACCGGTTGTAGGCGACCTCGATCGTGGCGTCCGACGAGATCGTCGGCAACTCGTAGGAAAGCTGGCCGTACCGCCCGATGTAATTCGTCGTGAAGTCCATGATCGTGCGGATGTGGATGAACCAGTCGGTTTCGCTGAAGCCCTGCACGGTGTATTCCCACCGCACCCTCGTGAGGCTCACGCTGGCGTTGGTGATCACGGTCCCCGTGAGGCCGCCTCCGGTGTTTCGGGAGACATTGAACAGCGACACATCGCTGAGGTCGGCGCCGCTCCGAAGGTAGAAAAACCAATTGGGGCTGCGCACCGTGGAGTTGCGCAGTTCCAGGTACCCCTGGTTGTCGAACGTCCGGTTGTTGGGAAGGACGAGCAGGATGCCGTCGAGGTGGAGCTCCGCGCCCGCGAGGATGTACAGGTTTCCGGCCGACCCGTTCGCGGAAATGATGATCGTGTCGTTCGAGTAGGTCTCGACGCCGGAGACAACCCAGTCGCCGCTGATGGAGATCAGCGCGGAAGCCGGGGCCGAGAGGGCCGTAGCCGCAAGCGCGAGGATCAGTCCGGC
>Ga0247727_10002602_pt1 | contig 40964 bp, 40 predicted proteins | sample WisWelCaveWW1625_FD_202498 | JGI IMG/M metagenome (GOLD analysis project Ga0247727, IMG submission 202498) | Biofilm microbial communities from Wishing Well Cave, Virginia, United States - WW16-25 | ecosystem: Environmental > Aquatic > Deep subsurface > Groundwater > Cave microbial mat | place... | reverse complement strand
TGGCGTGAGGCTGGTGAATGTCACAAACTTTCTCGGGTTCGTTTTCAACTCTTCATAGGTTAGCATTCACCGATCATAACGCTATTTCGGATAAAGTCTATTGATGAAGCAGTAAAAACTCGAATCATCGAAAACGAATCTCGGAGCGCCGAGCTTATTAAACCTTTTGTGTTTGGCGATGATGTGCGAAAATATCATGTAAATTTCGGCAATCGATATTTGATTCGTGTTCCCAAAGGCTGGACAGATTCTCAGAAGGGGAGGAGCGATGCTGAGAACTGGTTTAAGAAAAACCACCCGCATTTGGCTAAACATCTTTTCAACTTTAAAGACCAAGCAAGTCAAAGACTAGATAAAGGGAATTATTGGTGGGAGTTAAGGGCTTGTGATTATTACGAAGAATTTGAAAAGCCTAAGATTTTGTATCCTGATATAGCAAAGGAAAGTCGAGTTTCGTTTGATGAAAAAGGACTTTACTTTAGTAACACAGTTTATTTTATCCCTTCAAATGATCTTTATTTATTGGCGGTATTAAACTCAAAATTGATTTTTGCTTATTACAAAACAATAGCGGCTGTTTTGGGTGATGCAGATAAGGGAGGACGTCTGAGATGGTTTAAGCAAGATGTATTAAAACTTCCCATCCACCGCATAGACTTTGGGAATCCCGCCGAAAAGTCCGCGTACGATGAGATCGTCAAACTCGTTGAGAAGGTGCTGGCATTGCAGAAAGAACGTCAATCCGTGCGGCGCGAGGATGATCTGGATCGAGTCCGCAACCTGGAGCGCGAGATCGTCCGCGTGGATGAGGAGATTGATAAGTTGGTGTACGTCCTTTATGGGTTGACGGAGGAAGAGATAAAGATAGTTGAAACTTAAGACCTGACATGTCTCCGCAAAACCTTTCCCGACTCGCGCCGCTGTCCACGCAAGAGTTGTGATTAACTCGCGTCACGATGAGACATGTCAGGTCTGTGCTGTAGAACGTAATACCCTCCCCTCTCACCTCATCTACCCTCACATGAACAATCCACGAAAAATCTCCCAAATTATCGAACCGCAGAACGCCATCGAAGGCGCGGGCGTGCGTTTGCTCCGCTCCATCGCGCCGAAAGTCAGCAACGAGTTCGATCCCTTCCTGCTCTTCGACCACTTCGCCTTCAACGATCCCATCGAGGGACCCATCCGCGGCTTCCCCACGCATCCGCATCGCGGCATCGAAACCGTCACCTACATGCTTGAAGGCTCCACCGCTCACCGCGACAGCCTCGGCAACGCGGGTCTCATCGGTCCCGGCGATGTGCAATGGATGAGTTCCGGGCGCGGCATCCTCCACGAAGAAATGCCCCGCCGCGGCGAAAGCGGAAACATCTACGGCTTCCAACTCTGGGTCAACCTCCCCTCGCACCTCAAGATGTCCGAGCCTCGCTATCAGGAAGTGATCGCCTCGACGATTCCAACTTATGAAAAGGATGGAGTCAAAATCCGCGTCGTCACTGGGACTGTGGACAACGTCACCGGTCCCGTCGTGGATATCGCCGCCTCGCCTCTTTATCTAGACGTTCAACTTGCTCCGGCTTCCGAATGGCATTTCCCCATCCCCAGAGGGCACACCGCGCTCGCGTACGTCTTCGATGGTGAAGGAGTCTTTGGCGATCACCCTTCGTCAGGCTCAGGGTTAACAGTTGAGGCTATAAAGCTAATCAAATTTGGTGATGGTGATCATATTACTGTGAAGACAGAAAACAACCCCGTCCGATTTATGCTCATCGCAGGCGCGCCATTCAAGGAAGCGATTGTCCCCTACGGTCCGTTCGTGATGAACACCATCGAAGAAATTCAAGAGACGCTGAAAGAATTACGCAATGGGACGTTTATCAAATAACGATTCCCCTCTCCCAAAGGGAGAGGGGTTAGGGGTGAGGGCTAAACAATTCCCATCTCCGTCAACGCCCCCCATACAATCCCCACACCAATCAATGAAATAAATAAAGCGCTGAACACCGGCACGAAGCCGATGATCTTTCCGCTCGATGGAAATCGTGTGAATAATTTCCCTGCGTAAATAAATAACATACCGATACCAGTCAACGCGCCCGCCAAACCCAGGCTAAATGCCAGCACCAAAATCATACCGAAACCAATTTTGTTCAACGCGATCGCGCCGAGCATCACCACCAGCGCAGACGGGCAGGGAATCAATCCGCCTGAAATGCCGAGGGTAAGCAAACTGCGCCAGGTAATTTCTTCGGGCGGCGCATGAGAATGATCGGCATGTCCATGATCGTGAAGATGTCCGTGATGATCGTGGTCATGACCATGGGAGTGGGAATGTTTATTTGCGGGCGCAAGCACATAACTCCTAGCACGGCTCACGCCGCCGTCCCCGGCGGCGTGGATATCAAGCGCATATTTTGGCGATCGTTCAACTTTAGGTTTGAATGCAAGAAGCTGGTTTCTCAAGCCGGAGGACTTAAACCTTTCTGCAAAAAGATTGAAACCGATGCCAACGACAAACAGACCGGAGAGCAGACTCATCCACGGGAATAATTTTTCAGGCACAATGTATTGCGCCGCAAAGAGTGTGATTGCCCCAAGAGCGAACACGCCCAACGTGTGCGTAATAGTCGTTGCCAATCCCAAATAAACAGCATGTTTCATCGTTCCGCGCGAACCGACCAGATACGCGCCGACAATCGTCTTGCCATGACCAGGCGTCATCGCGTGCGCCGCGCCCCAGACGAAGGAGATGCCCAAAGCAAGCAACAACGCAGGAAAGCTAAGGTCGTCCAGCAGGATCAGGCTCGTGAACGCATCGTTGCGATCCGTCAGCGAAGAATTATTTTCACTCGCAACCACAGGCGATTCACTTTGCATTGACAGAGCAGTTGACTTAATTTCAAACCCAACTTGCCGCTGATCGAGCGGACTGGTCAACAAATCCTGCGGATAATTCGTCAGGCGGTTGCTGAGACTGGTTGTTGAGTAATCGCCTTGCAGGGTTACGCCATCGGCGTTGACCACGATCTCTTTCCAACCGAGTCGGTCGGGGAATGCGTTGTTGGTGAAGGATAAAGCGGGAGCGCTTTCGGTGGAATCAAACGGCGCACGAAATTCACAAGTCAATCGCAGCGTTGGCAAGCCGCCGACTCCAACCGGGAATTCGACAGAGGAGGATGTCAGGGTTAAGTCCACGCGCTGATCGGACAGAAGCAGGTCGAAGTCCGCGAGAAGCGAGGCGCATTTGTCGGCTGGATAACTTTGAATCCCAGACAAATCCGGTTGCCTGTCTCCGTTTGAGTCGAAGGGCGCCAGTTCCTGAAACGCGGGAATCTCCGCCATGTCTACCACATAATCCAATACGATCATTTCGCGGCTGATGTTCAAGCCGATATATTGATTGATCGTGAAGTTACCCAACGGATGCGCGAGAGCCGCGGGGACAAAAACAAGCGAGATGAGCAGTGTCAGTATCACAACCGTCGCGCGGCGAATCTTTTTCATATCATCCTCACGTTTATTTTACTGCGGTATTTTTCAGTGTCAGCAACGTCTCGCGCGCTTCATCGGCAAACAAAATCGAAAAATGCGGATTGATCGCCAGCGCTTCATCCAAGTACGTGCGCGCCTGCGCTTTATCATCGAGGGCGAGCGCGATCATTCCCGCGTGGTAATACAGATTGGCATCGCGCGTGCCGAGCACGATGGCTTGCTCCATAAGCGCCTGCGCCTCTTTATAGTTTCCGTTTTTATATCGCGCCCAAGCCGCGGCATCGTAACCGTAAATATCCTTGCGTGATTCCAATTCAGCCAGCGCGAGTTGAAGCGCTTTCTCTACTTTTATGTTGTGATCGGAATAAAAAATGGCAAGCTGGCGATTGTAGATCTGTTCGTTGAGGGCGGCGAGCGTACCGATGGTTTCGACAGTCTCGTATTGAATCTCTGCCTGTGCGGGTTGACCAGTGATCATGTAAAGGTCGCCCAACGCGGCGAGGAAATCTGGTTGCGGAACGATATTCACCGCGCGCTGATAATAGGCGATGGCTTGCTCATAATTTCCCTCCGCCGCGCGGACCTTGCCCAAGCCCGCCAGCGCGAGATGATAGTTTTCATACACGCGCAACGATGCTTCGTAATAATCACCTGCTTCACGCAACTCGCCGATATTGAAGTACATATCGCCGACACGCAGGAGATACCACGCGGCATTCTCTTTTGTTCCGCCTAAAGCCAATGTTTCGCCCGCGGCACGTCGGATCAGTTTCAACGCCTCATCAGGATTCCCCTTTATCTCTGCCAGGTTTGCCAGCCGTGCAAGGACTGGCGGAGTTGTATTCGTTTCCTCAAGCGACAGGTAGATTTCCTCTGCCTGTTGATAATTGCCCAGGGATAAATTTACATCGCCCATGATCAACAACGCCGATGTATTCTTCCAATTGCTTTCATACACCCGCGCCGCCAAATCAAGAGCTTCTTTGAATTCATGCCGGGCATAATAGACCGAAGCCAGTGAAGAGCCGGCGGGAGCATATCCAGGAATCAGGTCAAGGGATTGCTGCAAGGCATTCTCAGCGCGCTCATAACCGCTCACATCGCCCGTCTCGCGCGCCTGGCGGATATACAAATCGCCAAGTAACGAATAACTCACGGCATCTTTTGGATTCTGCTTGATTCTGTTCTGAAAGAACTTTATTGCATTGCCTACGGGCGGAATGTTTACGAGTGTTTCGCCATTAATATCTTCCGCATTTGGAAGGCCCGTCGCGTCGGCGGTAGAACCATTAAAGCGTGAATAAGCCAAAATAGCAAAAATAAAGAGTAATAACAGGATTGCTTTGCGTTTGTTCATGTAAGCCTCAGCCTTCGATAAATTCAAAAGTTTCTGTGGAGGCGGGTCTTTCCCGCCTCCACACTTTTGTTATTGTGCTGTTACGGATTAGGCGAAGCCAAATATGGGAACGAGGTCGAGAATGTGGAATCGTTCGCAACACAGTCTGTTGTGACAGCACCACCCGTCACCAGTCCGTACTCTGCGTCAATGACATCATCTGCCAGCCCGCGCCCATTTAGGAATCCAGCCGGGTCCGATGTATCTACTGTCAGAATGTCCGGGAGCAGGATATCCGCTAGTGCCTGAGCAGTGGAACTGCCAGGACCGTAGAAGATCTCTAGTGTATCCACCACTTCGCCGCGGAAATCACGTTGATCGTTCTTCGGCCTGCCGGCATTGAAGGCGTTTCTCTGCGAAGGCTCGCTCCCCGATGGTTCAAATGGATTGTTGGGGATGAACACCGTATTGATGGCTGGTCGCCCCATTCGATCGATCTGTTTTTTGTCCAGGACGGTGCGCGCCCAAACACCGATGTTGTTGGAGCCGAGCCAGGAGCTTGGCACTTCCAACACAATGGCAGATATGTTCAAACCGGCGAAGAAGTTGGGACGTGTATCACCTGGCGTACAAAAGTCCGCAGCCAGGAACCCAGCCAGATCGAAGAAGAACGGATCGTCAAATACACCCGCGCGTAACATACCGCCGCCGGGGATCGAAATATTCTGACCGGTTTTTCCCTTCGCAAGAAGGAGATCATCATCGCTATCATCACCGTTTTCTGTTTCGCTAACCAACCTCACACGTTGCACGAGTTGGTCATTCGGTGCAGAAAACCTGATCGTGAAGGTCAGATCCTCTCTCGCGTCTCCGTTGGAATCGATCTTGAAAGCGTAGGCGGCCCCAGAGCGGAAGGTGCCGTTATTCAGCACCCCAGCCAATGGGTTTACACCCATTATCAATACTGTGTTACCAGGATTGCTGGGCGATTGAAAGGCATATACATCGGTAATATCAAGTCGCGTATCGCCACCCGGAGGGGTAAGCCCGGGAGCGTCGAGATGGTCCGCCGCACTGCCAGGAACGGCAACCAAGCCAAATACCAGCGCCAGCGCTGAAAAACAGTACACGCCGATTGTCAAAAACTTTTTCATGGTTTATCTCCTCTAAAACATTAGAAACTTTTATGTGTTGAACGTCGTGCAAATTATCTTGTCAGCAACCTCGCCTCCTTCCTTATAAGGGTGGTCGGATCCAAATGGTATACCTATGTATGAGTACGCAAGCGAAATCATTTTGCATGTATGAAAACAAAAAGAGCGTCGAGAAATATTTCTCAACGCTCCTCCACTAGGTGGAAGATTTCGTAGTGGTATACAAGCAAGTGACGTGGTGCGGGATGGCGTCCCGCATAACCGTGAATTGGCGGGATAACATCCCGCCCCACGAATTGCATCACTTATTTTGAACCACCATCGAAGATTTATTACAATTCGCTTAACACGACGATCTCACCGGTAGGTTGTTCGCTTCCCCCATCCGGCTCAATCGAAATACCCAGTGAGTTGAACTCACCGATTGTCAATTCGGATGACAAGATCAACAAGCCTTGTCCGTTTGCATCCACGGTCAGGATGCCGGCGCTCTTCGGACCGCCGCCGTCAATCAACCAGACCTGATAGGTCTTGCCCGCTTCAAGCGGACCCAAACCCGCGATCACCAAAACTGCAGAATTGCTGTTCGGGTCAGCGATCAACTGTCCGTGAGCATCGGGGCGTGCGCTTGTCCCGCGTAGTGAAATCGTCACGACCGTTGAATCGGTCAGTTGAGGAAGTTTTGCATTAATTTGTTCGAGTGAATTGGACTGCGCCACCAGCGCGTCGCCCAGCAAAGAAACTTCATTCTGCAACCGCGAGAGTTGGATATTTAACGCAACAGCCCAGATAATTGCTACTGTCGCGGCTCCCAAACTAAAAGCCTGAAAAATATTTTCGAGCCGCATCACGCGTCGGGACGGCTGACGCGAAGCGTGCTTCGAGGCGCGCGCACGCGCGTCGGCGTCCGCGGCGACGCGCGCCATCAAGGCTTCCTTGGCGTGACGCGGCGGCTCGGCAGGAGGCGCGCTATACGGTAAAGAAGACGCCGCGCCGCTCATCTCTTCGATCTGCGCCCGCGCTTCGGGATGCTCAGCCAGATAAGACTCAACGAGTTCCCTTTCCTCATCGGTCAGTGCGTCGAGCGCATAAAACGGAAGCAATTCTTCGATCTGGCGTGGGTCCATCTTATCCTTCAAATTCTACTCTTTCCAATTCTTCACGCAATTTTTGTAAACCCAAACGGGCGCGGGTATGGATCGTGCCAAGCGCCTCGCCGGTTGCTTCGGCAATCTCCTGCCGGGTCATGCCATAAAAATAAGCCATCTCGATCACCTGCCTTTGCATACGAGGCAGGGATGCCAGCGCATCTCGAACCTGTCGATTCTTAAAGACTGATTGAGCCTGTTCCGCGACGTCCATATCGGGATCAGCCACCTGGTCAAGGATTGAGTCGGCATCGTCTGTCACAGCCATCTGGGGCGGGCGGACGTGGCGCCGGCGATACGCGTCAATGGCAAGGTTGCGCGCAATCCTGAACAACCAGCCGGTAAATGAACCGCGCTGGGGCTGATACGTGGAAGCGCTTCGCCACACACGCCAGAAGGTTTCCTGCAAAACATCCTCCGCCGCGGCTGGATCGCCGATCACCTTGAGAGAGACGGCAAGGACCGTCGAGGCGTGGCGATCATACAATGTTTCAAGAGCGGCGCCATTGCCCTGAGCAACTTGCGATGCCAGAACTTCGTCGCTCACCTGCTCGGGAGGTACACGCAACTGTCTACTCTCATTCTTAATACGGATGGAAACGCCGGTTGCATTTTTGTCTTGTGCCATTGTGTCCATCCAATTTTAGCATAGCCCTCGATATTTACATTATTTTGCGAGATAATTACTAACTCACCTTTCGCACCTTTATGCTCCCGCAGGGTCTCCCAATTTGGGGACGATATGTGGCCCTGTGGCTAACTAGAAACAGTTACAGAACATGCAAACACGGCGGTCACAGACCGCCTTTGAGCAAGATTGCATAAGATGAGTTACCAAACGGAGGAACTACAACATGACTCAAGTACTTTACGGCAACAGGCTTGGCAGGCAAGGTCAATTAAGAATAGGTTGCAGCGCCGTCATCTTCGATGAGACGCGCACAAAAGCATTGCTCACGCGCCGCGCAGATAACGGCTTGTGGTGCATACCCGGTGGCGCGATGGAATCGGGTGAGTCTGCGGCGGAGGCGTGTGAAAGGGAAGTTTTGGAGGAAACAGGTTTGGGCGTCCGCGTGAAGCGATTGGTCGGCGTGTACAGCAATCCGGACCAGTTGATCATTTATCCCGATGGAAACAAAGTCTATATTGTAGTGCTGGGATTTGAAGCGGAAATCATCAATGGCGAATTGGGTTTGAGCAACGAGACGACGGATGCGGGGTTTTTCTCGGTGAAAGAAATGGAAACCATGCCGATGCATGGCAAACACAAACAGCGCGTGGAAGATGCGTTGATGAACCAGGCTGAGGCAATGATCAAATAACAAACGGAGGAAACATGTTCGACAAACTCTCAAACACATTCAGAAGTCTTTCGTCAAAAACCTGGTTGATCTTGCTGGCGCTGGCGGTAGAGATCTTTTTCTTTTCCACACTGGCGCCGAGGATGCAAGCGCTCATCCCCGCAGGACCATTGGACTTGAAATTTTTCTATACGCCTGACGAAGCCTATTCACTTGTAGAATCCTATGGAGAGGCGGGTCGCGCGGCGTACCGAATATTCGATCTCACGGCTGATATCATCCATCCCATCGCGTATACTTTGTTTTATGGCTTGTTGCTTTCCGTTGTATTCCAGCGCGCCTTTTCATCAAATAATTTATTTCAAAAATTCAATGTAGCGCCAGCCATTTCATGGTTTTTCGATATGCTCGAAAACGCGGGCGTTGTGACCATGCTTTCAATTTTCCCATCCAAACCTGCAATTGTCGCATGGCTTACAGCGATTTCCACATCGCTGAAATGGGTATTTTTTCTCATCACAATTGGATTGTTATTGTTCGGTTTAGTCAAAGCAGCGATGAACGGATACAAAAAGCAGGCATAAACTAAAGCCTTCGCAAGGTTTTTAGCCCATCATTTTCCACCACACGCCCGTACATTCAGGCAGGATTAAAGACCGCTTCTCGCGTACCCGATTTGCCATTTCTTCACCGAAGAAGAATCCTGCCAAATCAACTGCTTCCTCCACCGACTCGAACTGATAGTCGGTGCGAATCCATTTATTTTGGAATCCGTGCGCGTCCAGCCATTGATACGTGGATTCGACATGCTCCAATCGAATCGGACTCTCATTCCCTGTGCCAAGCGACTCAAATACGACGATCGTTCCATTTTTTCGCAGGACGCGTTTCATTTCATTCAGCCATACATCCAACTCACTTGTGTTCAGTTCCTGATTCCACACTGCGAGATAACTCATACTCCAGCCAGAGACAACCAGGTGGGCGGAAAAATCAGGAACCGGTAATTGACGATGATCCGCCACATCCACCTGCCAGTTGGAGAGTCCGCTGGCAACAAGTCGTTCGCGGCACACGCGCAACATTTCACTTGAAGCATCGAACGCGCGAATGGACTTTGCGCGCGGCGCGAGCAGGAGGGTTAATCTCCCAGTCCCCGCGCCGAGATCGAGAATATCCAGTCCGTCCACTTGGATAATTTCATCAACCGCGCGCGGGATATTGACCTGGTAATCTTCGCGCGAGATCAAGGCTTCGTAGCGATCTCCATCGGTCTGGTAAATTTTTCTTTGCTGTTCACTCATTCTGCGTTTTCCAGTCGTAATTTTCCTTCAACGCCTTCGCAGGAACTCCGCCCACCAGAGCATTGCTCACGTTCAATTTTCCGCTAACAACACTCCCCATTGCGACTAAAACACTGTTCCCAATCGAAGACCCGGGAGCGAAGCGGACTGCGCTTCCAAGATAGCAATCTGTCCCGATTTCAATATTCCGTTCAGGAACTCCTGCACCGTGAGTCCAAAACTGCGAGCCGATTCCTGCGATCCATGAATGGTCGCCTAATTTGAACGTCCCTGCCACATCGAAATAATGACTGGACGTAATCAATATGTTCTCGCCGATTTCAAGTGTTCGCGTGTAGTTGGATTCTTTGTACTTCCCCTGCAAAACCCAATAGCCGCATGAAAAAGTATTCCGATTGCCGATTGAAGTTCCGTCGCCGATTTTGATTTTCATCGGTCCAATGAACAGGTTGAAGAATCCGATTTTGGCATTCTGGATTATCACCTCATCAACAACGATGATTGTCCCAAAGCCGATTCGCGTTTCGGAAACACGATAGCCCAACAGCAGGCGATAGCCGAGCACGCGCAACACGTTTAATGGCAGAATGCTCACAACAACGGCAACGGCAATTTTTAGAACAGGCATGGTTTCCAAATTATAATCGGGGACATGGCAACCCTCACCTCTTCCGCACAAAAAATTCAAGATCTGCTCAACTCGCTTAGATACAACTACGCAGTGATCGAACACGCCGAGTCCACGCGGACGGCGCAGGAAGCCGCAGACCGCGCGGGGTGCGAACTTGGTCAGATCGTGAAGTCGCTGATTTTCAAGGGGAAGGATTCAGGAAAGCCGATTCTTGTTTTGACCAGCGGCGCCAACCGCGTGGACGAAAAACGCATCAGCGGATACGCAGGCGAATCCATCGGGCGGGCAGATGCCGATTTCGTGCGAACAGTTACAGGCTTCGCAATTGGAGGCGTGCCTCCCATCGGGCATGCGCAAGCGATGGAAACCTATCTCGATGAAGATTTCCTGAGATATCAAACCATCTGGGCGGCGGCAGGGACTCCGAATGCGATCTTCGAGTTGAAGACGGGTGATTTGCAAAAAATGACGGGTGGAAAAGTTGTGATGGTAAAGTAGGGAAACCCATTAAACCACCCTTTTATTTTTGCATTGCAACAGAACATTCTTTGTCGTAAAATCCTGTTATCTTATCCAAGGAGGCTGAATGGCTACAACAATTTCCAAAGAAGAGTCCCGCCCGATGACCGAGGAAGCGGACTTCCTGCAAATTAAATCATTCGACCACGTTCACTTCTACGTCGGCAACGCCAAGCACGCCATGTATTATTGGTGGAAGGCGTTCGGCTTCAAGCCCATTGCGTATTCGGGGCTTGAAACAGGCAACCGCGACTTTGCCTCGTACGTGTTGGAATCGGGACATGCCCGGTTTGTCGTCTCCGCTCCTTACGCGCCATCGAGTTCGCTCGCGTCACATCACATGGTGCATGGCGACGGCGTGAAGATGATCGCTCTCGGCGTGGATGATGTGGAAAAAGCGTGGAAGGAAACCACCGCGCGCGGAGGAAAATCTGCGTGGGTGCCGCGTGAAGAGAAGGACGATTTCGGAATCTACCGCACATCGGCAATTTATACCTACGGCGAAACCGTGCACGTGTTTGTGGATCGCGACGACTACAAAGGTGCGTTCGCACCCACGTACAAACCGCTCAACTACGAAGCCGAATCGTCGGGTCTCGCGGCGATTGACCACGTTGTGGGCAACGTGCAACTCGGCAAGATGAATCACTGGGTAAATTTCTATCATCAGGTGATGGGCTTCCGCCAACTGTTGCACTTCGATGACAAGGACATCTCCACCGAATATTCTGCGCTGATGTCGAAGGTGATGCAAAACGGAAACGGGCGCGTCAAGTTCCCGATCAACGAGCCCGCCGAGGGACGCCGCAAGAGTCAGATCGAAGAATATCTCGATTACTATCTCACACCGGGCGTGCAACACATCGCCATCATCACCGGCGACATTCTCAAAACCGTTGAACACCTTCGCAAGAACGGCGTCGAGTTCCTGCGCGTGCCAGACACCTACTACGAAGCGCTCCCCGACCGCGTCGGCAAGATCAAGGAAGATATGAAAGCCGTCCACGACCTCGGCATCCTGGTTGACCGCGACGACGAAGGCTACCTCCTGCAAATTTTCACGCGCCCGATTCAAGACCGCCCCACCATGTTCATCGAGGTTATCCAGCGCCACGGCTCGCAGGGATTCGGCAAGGGCAACTTCAAAGCGTTGTTCGAGTCCATCGAAGTGGAACAGGAACGACGAGGAAACCTGTAATGCGATTCGCCACCATCAGCACGCTTCGCGCGTCGTCCCAGCCTGCTCTCGTTGACGGGGACCGAGTCCACACCCTGCCCTACGCGGATATGTCCGCAGTCATTGCCGTAGGCGCAGAAAAAGCCGCGAGCCGAAAATCGAAGGACACTATCGCAATTGACGAAGTGAAATTCCTTTCACCCTTGAAACCCAACACACTGCGTGACGGATATGCCTTCGAGCAACATGTAAAGACCGCCAACAAGAATCGTGGACGTGAAGTGCCCGAAGAGTGGTACCAATTCCCCGTCTTCTATTTCACGAATCCAAATGCGGTCTTTGGGCACGATGACGAGATTCCGTACCCGCCATATACCAACGCCATGGACTACGAACTCGAAGTCGCGGCTGTCATCGGCAAAGGCGGAATCAATATCAAACCCGAAGACGCGCCAAACTATATTTTTGGTTACACAATTTTCAATGACTGGTCAGCGCGTGATGTTCAGCGGAAAGAGATGGCAGTGGGACTCGGTCCGGCGAAGGGAAAAGATTTTGCGTCAGCATTTGGACCAGTTATCGTCACGCATGAAGCGATTGCTGATAAAGCAACGGGACGCCCGGGCGTGTACGATCTTGAAATGGTCGCGCGCGTCAACGGCAAGGAATTATCCAGAGGCAACTTCAAGGATATGCACTGGTCGTTCGGTGAAATCATCGCGCGTGCATCAGATTCTGCGATGTTATTCCCTGGCGACGTGATCGGCTCAGGGACAGTTGGCACAGGTTGTTTGCTTGAACTCACAAAGTTTCAAGGTCCCTGGTTGAATCATGGCGATGTGGTTGAGTTGGAAGTTGAACGCATTGGCGTATTGAGAAATACGGTTGGTTAGATCGTTCGAAGGTTGGCAGGTTTGAACGTTGAAACGTGCCAACGTGCAAACTTTCAAACGGAGAAAACATGCCCTTCTATCACAAACTCGGAAACATTCCCCACAAACGACACACGCAATTCAGAAAACCAAACGGTGAACTCTATCGCGAAGAATTGATGGGGCTGGAAGGATTCTCTTCCATTCAATCCATTCTGTATCACAACTTCATTCCGCCGCGCGTGAAGCATACGGAAGACCTAGGTTCGCGCCTGCCCGAAACAGTGGAGTTTGGTCCGATCCGCCACCGTGCGTTCAAGACGGCAGATACACCACTTGGAGGCGATGCAGTTACCTCTCGCATTCCACTGTTAGCGAATCGAGATGTCATCCTCGGCGTGGCACGCGCCTCAAAAAGCATGGATTACTTCTATCGCAACGCGCAAGCCTACGAGACCTGGTGGGTGCACGAAGGAAGCGGTACGTTGAAGTCGCAATTTGGGAATCTAAAATTCCGCAAAGGCGATTACATTGTGATCCCATTCGGAACAACGTGGCAAATGCACATTGACGGAAGTGAAGCGCGCTTCTTCACCATTGAAAACCCATCGCAGATCGAAGCGCCGAAACGTTACCGAAATGAGTTTGGTCAAATGCTCGAACATGCGCCTTATTCTGAACGGGATATTCGCCTGCCTGAAGAACTTGAGACTCACACCGAGCGCGGTGAATTTGAAGTGCGTATCAAGGTGCGCGATAGATTGAGCAAACACATTTTGGATTATCACCCCTTCGATGTCGTTGGCTGGGACGGCTATCTCTACCCGTGGATCTTCAACATCGAAGATTTCGAGCCGATCACTGGACGAGTCCACCAGCCGCCGCCCGCGCACCAGACGTTTCAAGCACACAACTTCGTCGTCTGCTCCTTCGTGCCACGCATGTTTGACTATCATCCTGATGCCATCCCCGCGCCGTACAATCACTCGAATGTGAATTCGGACGAAGTCATCTATTATGCAGAAGGCAATTTCATGTCGCGCAAGGGGATTGATCGTTGCGATATATCCATCCACCCGTATGGCTTGCCGCACGGACCTCAACCCGGAATGACCGAAGCATCCATCGGCGCAAAAGAGACCAAAGAATTGGCTGTGATGGTGGACACGTTCTATCCATTGAGTCTCACAAAGGACGCGCTCGAATTTGAAAAGCCCGAATACCAATCCACGTGGATGGAAGGAACTGGGGAGTAAATTAAGACTTCGGAAGTCTATCGTTTTTATAACAAAATTGCAAATCCACGCCAAACTGCCCCACAGTATAATCTCCCCAATGACAACTAAAAACACTTACGAAGCAGAAATCCTGCAATGGCGCGCGGAGAAATATAACGCGCTGGTCGGCGAGAATGGCTGGGTCTCTGTGGCTGGTTTATTCTGGCTGAACCCGGGCAGAAATTTGATCGGTTCCAACGTGATGTGCGAAGTCGTATTGCCAACATACGCGCCCACTTTTCTTGGCATCGCCGACTTAAAGGGGAAAACTATCCGCTTTCAGGTGGCAGAGGGAGTCAAGGCGAAAGTCAACGGCCGGTTGGCGCAGAAGGCAATTCTCAAGTCCAGCAAAGCGGCGAAGCCCAGTTTCATCACGTGGGACGGTTTACGAATGGTCGTCCACGAACATGGCGAAAATTACGGCATCCGCATCTGGGATAACAAACGGGCGGAACGATTCAATCTCCCGCCGCTGAAATGGTTCCCGATCAATAAGCATTTCCAATTCAATGCGACGTACACGCGTTACCCTGAATCAAAAAAATCCGGGCAGGATGATTCCATTGGCGATACAGTCGAAGATCAACTGGATGGTTTTGTCACGTTTCGTTTTGAGGGGAAGACGTACAAACTCGACGTGGGTGAAACAAAAAGCAAAAAACTTTTCATCAAATTTCGCGATGGCACCAGCAGTAAAGAGACATATCCGCCGAGCCGCTATTACTACACCGAGCCGCCGAAGCAGGGCAAGGTGGTTTTGGATTTCAATTATTCATACAGCCCGCCCTGCGCGTTCACCGCATACGCCACATGCATTTTTGCGCCGCCGCAAAACACCCTGCCCTTCCGCGTGGAAGCGGGAGAGATTTATCGAGGATAAATTATGACAAACGAGGAATATGAAAAGAGCGTTTTGAAATGGCGCGAAGAAGTGGATGCCAACCTGCGCCGCGAAAATGGATGGCTTGCGCTCGCGGGTTTGTTCTGGCTTCGCAGAGGCACAAACCTCATTGGCTCTGATCCCGATTGCGATATCCTCCTGCCCAAGCGCGCGCCCGCACGGCTTGGCACGTTTGAATTCGACGGCAACAACGTCACGCTGAATGTCGAATCGGATCAGGCAGTCGAAGTCAACGGCGTGGAATCAAAATCCGCGTTGCTCGATGCCGACCAGGAGGATGTGCCCAGTTTCCTCACCTTTGACGACATGCGCATGGTGGTCGTCCGCCGCTCCAAGGGAGTTGGGATTCGTTTGTGGGATAACATAAAGGAAGAACGCCGCCTCTTTCCCAGCCGCGAGTGGTATCCGGTTAAAGAGGAGTTTCGCGTCCCTGCGACATTCACCCGCTTCGAGACTCCCAAAATCGTGAAGATGCCCGATATCCTCGGCGCAATCCTTGACGAACAAATGCAAGGCTATGTCTCGTTTGACTTGAACGGAAAGAATCACGAATTGATGGTCGAAGAGTTACCCGACCGCCGCTTGTTCATTCAATTCATGGATGAAACGAACAGCCACCCGACGTATCCCTCCGGCCGCTATCACTACACAGACGCGCACGAAGACGGCAAAGTGTTCGTAGACTTCAACAAGTCATACAGTCCGCCGTGCGCCTTTACCGATTACGCCACCTGCACCTTCCCCCCGCAGGAGAATCATTTGAAAGTCGCGATCGAAGCGGGAGAGATCTATCCCGAAGAACAGCATAAACATCTTCATTAACAGACCTTTCGCTCGCAGGCGGTCTGTGACCGCCGTATCTGCCCAACACCGACGGTCACAGACCGTCTTGGAGCAGGGCAAGCGAAAGTGTCCTAATTAAATCAAAAAAACCGACTCGGACGAGTCGGTTTTTGAATCAACACTTCGTTTCACCTCATAATAAAATTCGTGAAAAATTCAGGAACAAAGAATCCGCCGATGCCAAACCCCCACTTCAGAACGCAACAAGCAACAAAGATCACGACGCCCAACCCAATCATGAAATAATCGCGTGGCGCATATTTCAAGTCTTTGAGCCACGTGCGCGGGGCTGTGCCAAATGCGCGCAAATCCATCGCATCAATCACTTCTTCGCCTGTCACCGTTGACTGCATCGTGACGGGAATGATCAACGGAGCAAGCCTGCGGATTTTCGCGGCAATCCCGCCTTTTAATTTTTCCACCTCATACCCACGAGCGCGTTGTGCATCCACTGTGATCGCCAGATCACGTGCAAAGGTAGGCAGGAAGCGGAACGCCAGATCCATCGTGAATGAGACTTGATCCGACGCGCCCATACGTTTGAAGGCAGTCCCGTAAATATTGGGGTCCATAGTGTAGGGGATTGGGATTGCAAGGATCGCCATACACAGCATACGTGTGATTTGAGACACCGAAAACCAGGCTTTGGATACCGTCACTGGCACCATCCACCCCCAATCGGTGCCAGGGATCATAAACGGTATTTCAAATACGATTGGCGAATTCGGGTCCAGCACCGAGGAAGGACCGCCGCGCCCGGAAAGCAAACCATTCAACCCAACGATGAAGAACACCAGAATGAAGATGAAGAGCAGGGGCCGCCTTATATCCTTCCACTCAATACGTGCCATCAAAAACAGGGTCAGCGAAATGATGAAGAGCGGGAAGACAATGCGATAGTCCCAAATCTCGGGGATGGTCAGCGCCAGGATGACGCAGAGCATGAAGATCAATCTGGTGCGCGGATCCAGGCTTTGGATGAAGGTATTGCGCGGGCGGTACTTCCAGGTGACGAGCATACGTTAGCGGCCTCGGCGTGCGGCGACTCCGGCAAAGGCAATCATCAAGATCGGCAGGAGGATAACGGTCACGACAAAGTTGCCGAGGAAAGCAGGTGTAAAGTAACCAACCAGCGCGGTGGTCAAGTCAATGCCGCCGACGAACATTTCAGTCAACGAGGCGAATAGCATCCCGACCGCAATGCCGAGCGTGCCCCAGCCCACTGCTTTCATGATGTCATTACGGGCTTTGAAATCGGTAATCGCCGCCATGACCAATCCAGGGACCATGCCCATCAAGCCGTTGCCCAGGCTCCAGTTCCAGTAAAAGCCCCAGCCAGAAATGCCGTCACCAATGGTGTTGCCAATGAAGCCCGCCAGCAAACCAACGACCGGACCATACGCAACACCGAAGAAGATCAGCACCGCAACCGCAGGGCGGAACGTGATATTACCCGCCGCAGGCAGCGGGAAGAGGATATTGGTCGCATAAGAAAATGCGCCGTACAACGCCGCGCCGATGGCGCCGTACACCACCTGTCGTGTACCGAACTCCCATGTCGAATTGTTGTTCATTTCTACTTCTCCTTTTGAATTAAGTTGAATAACGAACTGACCCGTACGTGTTAACCCTATAAACCTTAATTGGTTACAGGGGAGGCACCAACACCTACACTCTGCGAAAATAAACGCTTCGACTGCGGGCATTCGACGCTATCGCGTCTCAACCCTCCGCTCAGCGCGAATGGAACATCAAGCATACGCGGCTAACGCCTCGGCGGTGAGAAACTGTCCAGTATGCGGGAGCAGGTTCAGGTTCATGCGAAGAAGCGAAGTGGGTCGCACGCGATAACGCGTCAGTAAATCGAAATCCTTCAAAACATCTTCGGGTTTGCCATCCGCAACGATATGTTGATCGCCAAACAACAAGACACGATTTGCATACATCACGGCAAGATCAAGATCATGCGTGATGAAAAGTGTCGCGGCAAAATTCGCGGCGACCAGCGATTGCGGTCCATTCATCGGGCGGCACATCGCATCCATAAAATGCGTGTAATTCAAATAATCCTGCCCGGCAGTCGGTTCATCCAGAACCATGATCTTCGATTGCATCGCAAGCACCGCCGCAATCGTCGTGCGTTTCTGCTGACCAAACGACAGCCCAAGCGGAGGGTATTCCTCAAGCCCTTTCAAGTTTACCGTTGAAACACTTTCAGCAACCGTCTTATCAATCACATCCTGTTTGAAATCCAAATTTTTTGGACCAAACTCCAACTCTTCGCGCACAGTCGGCGCGAACAACATGTGTGTTGGGCTTTGAAACACAAAGCCAAGCGTATGAGCAATTTGCGCGACACTCATGCTTCGTGTGTCCTTGCCATCCACAAGCACACGTCCGCTTGTTGGCTTCAACAAGCCGATGGCGTGTTTGACCATCGTGGATTTGCCCGCACCGTTCGGACCCAACACTGCAATCAAATCGCCGCGACGAATTTCAAGATTCACGTTTTGCAGGATGAACGGAGTCTCGTCGCTGTAACGAAAATCAACATTCTCAAAGACGACAAGCGGCTCGCCTCGCTCAACGCCTGGGGTTGATTCTGTTTTCTCAATCTTTTCTCCCATCTGATTTACCCGTTTCACCACCCACTCTGCCGGGAGTTTCACTTCGCGATGATTGATCTCTGTAGGCAAAGTATCAATCGAACCAAGATATTTCACTTGTCCCGCCTCCATGTAAAGTAAACGATCTGGCTTTGCAAATATTGCATCTTCCACACGATGCTCGATCAACACAACCGTCTTACCTTCGTCTGCAAGACTACGAAATACTTCCAACGCTTCATAGGCAGAGGCAGGATCGAGGGAAGCCAGCGGCTCATCCAGCAACAAAATGGACGGGTTCATCGCCAGCAAACCAGCCAGAGCCACTTTCTGTTTTTCGCCGCCTGAAAGATTGAAAGTTTCGCGGTCGCGCAAATATTCGATCTTCAATCGTTCCAATGCGTTTTCCACACGCCTAAGAATCTCTTCACGCGGCAGACCTAAATTTTCGGGTCCGAATGCAATTTCGTTGTAGACGTTGCTCGCTACGATCTGTCGTTCGGGGTCTTGCAATAAAGTCCCGACAATTTGAGACACATCCGCGATCTTCATCTCAGCAACATCTTTTCCATGTAGTAAAACCCTGCCCTCACGATTTCCCTTGTAGGAACGTGGTATCAATCCATTGATACAACGCGCCAGCGTGGTCTTGCCGCATCCGCTGGAACCGGCAAGCAATAACATTTCACCCGGCTTGAGTTCAAATGAAACGTTCTCAATCGCCTTTTCAGGGCGGGTTCGGTATTGAAAGGATAAATTCTCGATCACAAGAGGGGATTCAATCATCAATTCACCTAAACCATTACCAAGATTTCATCGCCGATCTTAACACCCAACTTCGCCGCAGCATTGCCATTGACAACAGAAATCCCCAAATTTCCCGTGCTTCCCATTAACGCAATCACATCTCCAACAGGGCGTTCGCCAAACGTGTTCACCATGCCTTTGATTTCGATCCCGTTCAAATGAACCACAATATTTTCTTTACTATCCAATGCAGCGCCGAGTTGCTCAGTGCGAATATTGGTTGAAATGTTACCGAAGTGATCAATATGAACCACTTCCCCGCGCCAGCCAGTAGTGGTTTTTTCAGGTTTGGGCAATTCCAGGCGGACGGGGTCGGTAAAGGGTGTTCCGAACTCGCTCAGAGGCACTCCATTCGCCAGATGCGCGGCAACCGGAGAAAAAATATCGCGTCCATGAAAGACAAAACTGACATTCGGTAACCAATATTTGATTCGATTCAACTCAACAAACTCAGTATGCCATCCTGAATATTCCGCGCGTTCAAGCAAGCCTGTGATCGTTCCATTATCAGGACCGACATAAAACCAGTCGCCGATCCGCCCCGCCATCGGGCGGCGCTTCGTCCCAACACCCGGGTCAACGACGACGATGTGAATTGATCCCTTTGGGAAATAGGGAATCGACCGTGCAAAAATGTACGCGGCTTCGCGGATATTCTGGGCATGAATCATGTGACTCAAATCCGAAATCTGCGCCGCTGGACAAATGCCCCAAATGACGCCTTTCATCACCCCCACCGTCCCGTCTTTGATGCCAAAATCTGTCATCAGGGTGATAACGGACAACACATTCTCCTCATCCATTGAATGCGCTCATTATAAAACATCTATATGCTTCACGACACACGAATATTCATTATCGACTCAAATCAATTGCAAACAAATTATTATTCACTAGCAGGCAGGATAGTGCGGCTTTCCATGATAAGGAATACGACCTCACAAGATAAAGAGCTTGACAGGCGTGCTATACTGAAACACGAAGTAATATCCACCCAATGACCATATTCTCTTTTCTACCAAAGGAGACCCGAATATGACCGCTGAGAATCAGTCGCCCCGCACGGCGCGTTCCACTACACCCTATTTGCTTGAAATACTGCGAAGCGATCCCTTCGCCAGATATCTAAAACAGATTCATTTAACCCCGGTCAGCTTTGCAGTGGTGGTATTCATTTACAATTTGTTCCGCAACCTCATTTTACCGGCGATCTTCGGGCATTTGTTTACCGTCGAGCAGGGCGGGAGAACCATCCTCGGAGTTCTGGATGACTGGCCCGTGCTGGTCAATGAATTAGTCATGGTGCCTGTGGTGGCAGGCTACTACCTTTGGCAGCCAAGCACCATGCAAACACTCTACGATGGGATTTCGGAAAGGATTGGTCCAAGCCCGCTTGCCAGACCAAGGCGATGGAATACGTCCGACCCGTCCGCTGGCCCGGCTGGGCGCTGGTGGCGCTCCTCATCGGGATACTTGAAACTCTTTACGTTGTGTATATTTTTTTGAGAGACTCAATCCTGGTCTGGCAAACGGTCAACACCGTGATGATTGCATCCGGGATGTTGATCCGCCTGGTTACTTTTTACATGATCGTACACATCATCATCAGGCAACTGTTCATGATTGTAGGGTTGAATCGTTTTTTCTCCGAGTTATCGGTAAAGATTACGCCCCTGCACCCGGATCAAGCGGGTGGTTTGCGCATCCTCGGTGACTATGTGCTTTCCACCGGCTTGATCGTCGGCGCCATTGGGCTGTATTTTGGTATGGGATTTATTCGGCAGAACTTGAATCCGTACGCGATCACTACGGAATTTTACGTTCTGCTGATCCTATACTTCCTCCTCGCCCCGTTGTTCTTCTTCCTGCCGCTTATGCAAGTCCACCGGCGGATGAAGGAGGCGAAGCGAACGCTGTTGCTCGAAATCGCGGATCAATTCGATATCGAATATCGGAAACTGCTAGCCGGACTCAAGAACGATCAATTGGAATCTGACCTTGCTTTGCGGGTCGAGACCATTCATAAAATCTATAAACTCGCGGAGGACGCGCCGGAGTGGCCCTTTAGTTTTGAGATCGTATCCAAATTTGGCGCGGCGACCGTGTTACCGGTATTGATTCCCGGTATCGTCGAGTTTGTACGCGAGTGGCTATCACGCTAAATTGGTCGAAATAGAAAAGCTGTTCTAGTTGTATTTGCCTCGCAAATGTTGTACGATAGTTAGGATTTCTGCTGGTCGGAGTAAGAATGGATACTTGGCACCCCAGAAATCAACTGTCGTGGGTAGTTATAGAAAGCCAATTGAACCAATAAGGAGGTCAACGTGAGTGAAAAATGTCGTGTCTGTGACAAGTCTGCTGTACGCAAGCTGGGGACGTATTCCTTTTGTGAGGAACACTTTCAGGCGGCAACCCGCCAACGCTCCTGGTTATGGCCCGCCGATCTTACGACTCTTCTCTTATCAATTGCTTTTGTCGTGGTCGCTTTCGGGTTAGATCGCTGGCTACAGCCAAGTTTTAGCTCCCTCACGCTCATTGTGCTGGGAATCATCATGTCCTTTATCCCGGCAGGGTTATGGCTCGCCATGTTCTACCGTCGTGACCGTTTTGAGCCCGAACCCAAGCTATTGGTAATGCAGATTTTTGCACTGGGCGGATTAATGGCATGGGGAATTGGGGGCCGCGTGTTAAATATCCTTTTTGATGTGGACAACTGGCTATATGCCAACTGGTGGACCCAACTGGCAGGCGGGATCCTCGTAGTAGGATTCACACAGGAGTTCCTCAAATACCTGGCTGTACGCGCCTCGGTGTATCGCCTGCAGGAATTTGACGAGCGCACGGATGGAGTGATCTACGGAACAGCTGTGGGGTTGGGTTACGCCACGGCGCTCAACATAGACCTGATCGTGGCATCCGGCGGCATAGACCTTGGAGCCGTCGCGTTTCGGATCGCGATCACAGCCCTTGCCCATGCAAGTTTTTCAGGGGTCATGGGATATTTCCTGGCAAGGGAAAAGTTCGAACAGAATCCCATCTGGTGGATGCCGCTCGGTTTAACACTTGCCGCCGTACTGAATGGTGTGTTTTATTATTTACGCGGGCTCGTTGCTGTTGGGCAGATCACCAGCGCCGGAGGATCATCCAATCCGTGGACAGGCTTGTTCCTCGCCGCCGGATTTGCGATCCTATTGACCTGGTCGCTATCCAAGTTGATCCAGCAGGATCTTGCCACAGCCACAGCGGCAAAGGAGAAATAACATGTCTCTTACTTTAACTACGAAGGGCTTACGGCAATTAAAGCATGACCGGCGTTCAGTGCTGGCTGTGACTTTTTTGACATTGTTTGCTCTCCTGCTTGGGGCAGTCCTCAAATCGTCCGCGGAGAATCGCTCCCAGCGGATCGAACGGAAAGGCGTAATAGCGTCAGTGCCTGCAAGCTGGGTGGTGGAGGATGGCGCGGGCGACCTCATCTTTGTCAGTTGGGATCCTTTCGTTCCCGATATCCGTTACACCGTTTTCCTAATTTCGAATCAGGGCAACGATCCGCTGACAGACGTCTCATCGGAGCGAATCCTCGCCCTCGGCAAAGCGCTCGAAGGATTCAAGCTGTTGGAAGAAACGCCGATCATCCGCAGGGGACAAGAGGGATATAAGGTGACCTATGCGTTTATAGATACAAATCAACCTGGAATGCCGCTTGTTCTGCAGGGTGTGGATTATTACTTCCCGGAAGACGGTAATGCCATCATCATCTCGTTGCAAGCCCGCGAGCAGGATTACGATGAAGCATTAATACGCTTCGAAGCATTCCTCGATTCAGTTTCTTACAAGTAGGGAGAATCGCCATGAAAAGACGAACTTTGCTCCACAACCGCTTCTTGATCTCATTCACAGTCTTGCTGATCGTCTCGATGGCATGTGGCACAGCGCCAGTTGAAGTGGCATTGCCAACTGTCACACCCACGACGGCGCCGCCTACATCAACGCCATTACCCACTAACACACCCCTGCCCACACCAAAACCCATTCCGACCGTATCGGAACTTTCCAAAGCCACGGTGCAAATCCTGGCTATGTTTGGTGATGAGGTTGGCTGGTGGGGATCGGGAACGATCATCTCCAGCGATGGTTTGATCCTCACCAACGCGCATGTTGCCAGCACTCGTGCGCCCGGGCTTGCGCTCTTTTACGAAGACGTGGAATTGGCATTAACTCCCGAACCAGACGCGCTCGTGATTGCGATGATCGCGAATGAAAGCCAGCCGCCCGAAAAAAAAATATATTGCGGAAGTTGTAAACGCAGACGGCGCGCTTGATCTGGCAGTCATACGGATCGTTTCAGACCTCGAAGGAAACCCTGTAGATGCTGAAAGCCTTGCCCTGCCCTATGTTGAATTAGGCGATTCCGAACAGGTCCAATTGGGCGAATCGGTCAGGATATTTGGTTTCCCCGGCATAGGCGGTGAGACGATCACTTTCACCCAGGGTGCAGTCTCGGGATTCGAAACGCAGGAAAACGTTGGAGACCGTGCTTTTATCAAGACCGATACCGAGATTTCCGGTGGAAATTCCGGCGGATTGGCTGTGAACGAAGCGGGTGAGATCATTGGGGTTCCCACATGGACACAATCCTCTGGTTCAGGCGCCGTAATCGGGAGATTGCGCTCGATCAATTTTGCCAAAGACCTCATCGACGCGGGAGATAGCTACCGAAGTAAATATGTGGAGGAGGGAACGGGCCGCGAAACATGGGATCTCTCCACCTGGTCGGAGGATTATGGTGAGGATAACTGTCCAATCGGTCCATTGGAACGGTATAAAACGGGTGCGTTGGCTGTCGTCAGCGTATGGAGCTATGGGCAAATGGCAGACGGGGAGGATTTCCTCGTGCTCTATTTCATTGACAATGAACTGGTTGCAAGTCCGCTTTGGGCTTGGGAGGATGGAGAATCGGGTGAATGTTTTGCACTATCACTCCATAACTACGGCAATCCCCTGCCAAACGGCGATTACAGGATCGAAGTGTATACCGGCAAAGGCTTTCCATTGATAGACGTTGCGGATACCACCATTGGTCCCGTCCAGACCGGCGATATTATTCTGCGCGGCAGGGTGGTGGACCGCTACTCCGGTAAAGGCATACCGGACGCAACTTTCATTGTCTTAAATCCCGGTGTTGATCTGGACGCATGGATTGACAACCCATCCGATGAGGATATTTACACGGTTGCTACAACAGATTCAAAAGGCAACTACACGGTGCCTGATGGACTGGAACGGCTGGTGGAATATCCCGTTTTGGTTGTTGCCGATGGATATTACATCGCATCCGGTACATTCCGGTTTGGCAACACCGATCCCGCGCAGATCACATTGAATGATATATCGTTAGAACCTCGCTGAAGAAGTACAGTCTCGCAAAACAAAGTCTCCGCAATCGTTGTGATTGCGGAGACTTTGTCTAGTGTTGTTCTTGATAGCGTGAGCAAATCTATTGCGCAAAGATGGATGGCAATTTGCATATCCCGAACTATGAACAATGCTGTATACTGTGCCTATAGGCTTGAGGCACATGGATACGAACGAGAAAATCCTTGAACAGTTGATCTCGAACAACCGCAGAGCCATCCGCTACCATTTAATCATCGCCGTAGCGCTGTTCATGGTGGGCGCGGCTGTTATTGTTTTCACCTTTAAGAGCGGCGGCTCGATCAGGGAACTCCCGTCAGCAGTATCGGGAATTGCGGGGGCATTTACCTCTTCGCTGAGCGCGCTTCAGATCAAGGAAATCCTGTCGCGCCGGGAGAAAACAGATGTGTTTTTGACGATCAAATCCCGCTACCAATCGGTCAACAAATCCAAAAGTTCGGCAAATAAGGACGAGCGCAAACGACTGATGCATCTCATGTCACAAATTGTCGACAAAGCCGCCTTAGGATAAATCCAATGTCAAACGAAGAAAACGAACTTCAATCGGTACTGGAACGTGTCAGCCAGCGGGAGGCAAGCGCTCGGAATCGTTCACTGCTCTACACACTAATCCCCATTCTGGTCGGGCTGGCAATGATCTGGGTTACCACGCAATCCGTGATTGCAAAAACTCAAGAACTGAACGCCGCCAACTCACAATTGACAGAAACACAGCAGCAACGGGAAGGTTTGGAAGGACAGGTTGAGAATCTGAAAACCGACTTGAATCTTACAAGCCAGAAATTGGAATCCCTGAACACCCAGATTGGGCAATTGCAGCAGGAATCCCAGTCTCTGCGCGATGAGGTGGAGAGAAACAAAGCAGAAGTTGTGGGTTTACAGGCGGAACGTGATAACCTAGTCGAACAGGTTGAACTGCTTTCCTTGCAAGTGGAAGAATCTGGGGTGCTCCGCAACAAGTTTTTTGAAGGGGACATTCTCGTTATTCTAAAAGATATGTCTGGGGATTACCCCTCGCAAACAGAGATGCTTCAGGAGATTCTGAACTACCAGAGAGAAAAAAGCAGTTGGCTGGCTGGGGGTTTTGGACCCGATCAATTTGATTCGCCGGGATTTGCCGCTTATCTGCTCACTCAAAAAGGTTTGGTCAACGGGAATCCTGAAGACATTCATTACAAGCTGCTAAATACATTGCCGCCAATTGATACGCCTGAAAATGGTGACATCGTATTCTATAAAGGAGGCTACACGATGTTCTATTTTCAAGATCCTTATACGCAGGAAACTTTCGTCATCGGCATGACAACCTTCGGTATCGTCGCCATGAAATACGACTTCGCTCCCATCATTGGAATTGGAGACGTCAAGTACCCGTAATGCCGTCGAAACAGAAACAGGCTGACGATATGCTCATCAGCCTGTTTTTTATTCCAAGGCTTACTAAATTCCTCTACTGCACAAACTGTCCAAACACAGATTCAAAATCTGCATCGCTAGTGAAGCCTACCCATTTCATCAGGACGGTTCCGTTCGGATCGAGGAAGTAGACTTCGGGTTGGTAGTAAAAGCCTAATGCGCTCTGAAAATCATAGGTGCGGGGGTCGTCTGCATCGAGATAGGTAAATTTGATCCTGCCGAAATATTTTGCTTCAAGCCCATGAACCATGGGCGCCATCGCGCGGCAGGTACTTCAGGTAAAGCGGAAGAACTCAACGAATTGATATTGACCTGAAATAAGGCTGACCGTTGTTGGGTCTGTAGCATGAAGGTTAGGTCCGCGCGAGGTGGCGACGGGAAGCGCAGTTGGAATATCGGCTACGGGAGCCTGGGTTACAACTTCCAACGTCGCTTGCACCGGGATAAGAGATGTCGCGATCGGTTCGACGACTACAACAGGAGCCGCGGATTGGGCAGGGGGTTCAGTCACAGCCGCAGGGGAGCATGCGGCTACTAGTACAGCGAGCAGGCTCAGGCTTGGAATGAGTCGGGGTTTCATTTTCATGTCCTTTTGAAAAGTTATAACAGGGAATCCTTACGGAAAGATTAACGCTTCGACTGCGCTCCTTGCGGTCAGTTCATTCGTCCTGAGCGGAGGGCGGAGCGGTTTTTGCGAAGCCCGCAGACGAAGGACGCTCCGCTCAGCGCAGGCTCTCCTTGATGATGATTTTCATCACTTTGACGACTGCGAAATCCTACGCTATACTTCGAGAAAACAATTAAAAATTGGAGGAAGCATGGCAGGTTTTAAACTCACATATGGCACGATGTTCAATCCACCCGAAGCGCTTCACACGGGCTTTGATGGGGCTGTTGCAAAACTCAAGGCGAGCCTGGGCAAAGAGTACGGGATGATCATTGACGGCAAAGATGTTTTCGCAGACGAGAAGTTTGAAAACCACTCGCCGGTGAATACCAGTTGGGTGCTGGCGCGTATGCAAAAGGGTAACGCCTTGCACGCGCGCATGGCAATCGAAGCGGCTCGCAAGGCGTTCCCCGCGTGGAGCCGCACGCCGTGGCAGAAGCGCGTGCAGTTGGTCCGCAAGGCGTGCGCGTTGATCGAGAAGCGTCTCTTTGACCTCAGCGCGGCGATGGCGCTGGAAGTGGGCAAGAACCGCATGGAGTCTTTGGGCGATGTGCAGGAAACCGCGGATTTGATGTATTACTCGGCGCAAATGATGGAGGAAAATAACGGCTTCATCAAACCGATGGGCAAAGACCCGCTTGTTGGATATGATGCGACGAACGTTTCTGTCTTGCGCCCGTATGGTGTGTGGCTGATTGTTTCCCCGTTCAACTTTCCCTTTGCTTTGACAGGCGGACCAACCGGCGCGGCTCTTGCGGCTGGAAACACGGTCGTCATCAAGCCGGCAACTGATACTGCTTGGATCGTCCGGCTCTTCGCTGACTGTTTACGCGACGCGGGCATCCCAGACGGTGTCTTCAACTTCGTGACGGGGCCAGGCTCCACATTGGGACAGGCTCTCGTTGACAGCCCCGATTTAGACGGCGCGACCTTCACCGGCTCATTCGATGTGGGCATGAAACTCTTCCGCGATTTTGCGAACCGCGATTACATTCGCCCGGTTGTGCTGGAACTCGGCGGAAAGAATCCCGCCATCGTTTCGCGCAACGCGAATCTCGAAGACGCGGCGACGGGCATCATCCGTTCGGCGTTTGGCTTGCAGGGGCAAAAATGCTCCGCGGCTTCACGTGTGATCGTGGAAGAACCCGTCTACGATGAATTCATCGCCAAACTCAAAGCCAAAACTGACGCGCTCCTCATGGGCGACCCAACCGAACGCGCTACATATCTTGGTCCCGTCATCAATCAAAGTTCCTACAACGAATTCAAAAACTTCACCGAAGAGATCAACCAGGCTGGCGGAAGATTCCTCACCGGCGGTCATGTAAAAACCGGCGGCATGTTCGACCTTGGGTATTTCTGCGAACCCACCTTCGTCACCAACCTGCCGTTTGAACATCGCTTATGGAAACATGAAATGTTCCTGCCGATCAGCACGATTGGCAAGGTGCAAAATCTCGATGAAGCCATGAACATCGCCAACAATGCCAACTACGGTCTCACTGCTGGCTTCTACGGCTCGCCGAAAGAAACAGCATGGTTCTTCGATAACATTCAAGCGGGCGTCACGTACGCGAATCGTCCGCAGGGCGCGACGACCGGCGCGTGGCCCGGCTTCCAACCCTTTGGCGGATGGAAAGGCTCCGGCTCGAGCGGCAAGAACGGCGGCGGATATTACTACGTGCAGTTGTACATGCACGAACAAATCCAAACGCTGGTAAAGCCTGCGCCGGTGAAGAAGGCAGCGAAGAAAGCTGTGAAGAAAAAGGTTGTGAAGACATCGTCTTCGAAGAGAAAGAAAGCGCGCAAATAGCCCTCACCCCTGCCCCTCTCCCAAATTGGGAGAGGGGTACTTAATCTTATGCCCTGGGATCCAAACCAATATCACAAGTTTCAGTCCGAACGCGCCGCGCCATTTTATGATCTGCTCGCGCTCGTGGATGTGCGCCCGAATCTCAAAGTCGTTGACTTGGGATGCGGCACCGGTGAATTGACTCGTCAACTGGCGGATGCTTTGCCACACAGCGATGTGACCGGACTCGATTCATCTCCTCAAATGTTAGACAAAACCGCTTCATTTTCACGCTCTGGCTTGGTCTTTGAACAAGGAGACCAATCCAAGCTGACAGGGGAATGGGATGTCATCTTCAGCAACGCGGCGTTGCAATGGAGCGAGAATCATGCAGAGTTGATTCCGTATCTCTTCAATCGACTTAATCCAAGCGGGCAGATCGCGGTTCAAATCCCTTCGAATCACAATCACATTTCACATCAAATCTATCGTGAAACGGCAAACGAGGAACCGTTCAAGTCCATTTTGAACGGCTTTCAACGATTCGCGCCGGTACTGTCCATTGATGAGTACGCGCGCATCCTGTTTCAGTGCGGCGTGGAAAATATTATCGTCTTTGAGAAGGTATATCCGCACATATTGAAAGACTCAGACGCGGTGGTAGAATGGATTTCAGGCACCGCGCTCGTCCCATATTTTGAGAGATTGGGCGAACATAAAGACAAATTTGTTCAAGCGATTCGCGGGAAGATGCATGCCGCCATGCCGGGAAGCCCTGTGTTCTATCCGTTTCGCAGAATACTTTTCTCGGCGAGGAAACCTCTGTTGGTCGAGTAGCCTTTCGTGCTCGTCGAAAGGCGTATCGAGACCAACATATAACAAAATTATCTTGCTCACGTGGCGGTCTCGATACGCCGCTCCGCTGCTACTCGACCACCGTAAACAATCATGGGCGAACATCAGAACTTCCGTAAAGAATTCATCCATCGCGTAGGGATTTTCTTTTTGCTTGTCAGCCTGGGGTTGATCGTATTCTTCCTGCTCTCCGAAGCCGCGGGGAACCCCACACTTGAATATTTTTGCTGGGGAACCGTCCTGGGCGCACTCGGGTTCTTCTTCCGCGCGCGATATAAAAAAGAAGTTGCATCCAGCGGCAGGTTTGACTGGGCGAGGAAACTCTTCAAAGGCAAAAAAGAATGACGAAACTAATCTCCCTCCCCGAAGCCATCGCTAAATATGTGAACGACGGCGACATTGTCTACGCGGCGGGATTCACACATCTCATCCCGTTCGCCGCAGGGCATGAGATCATCAGGCAGGGCAAAAAGAATCTCACCCTCCCCCGCGCCACACCTGATTTGATTTATGACATGATGGTCGCGGCGGGATGCGCGAGAAAAGTGATCTTCTCGTATATTGGGAATCCCGGTGTCGGGTCGCTTCGTATCGTCCGCTCGGCGCTCGAACAGGGCAAACTCGAATGGGAGGAGTATTCCCACTTCGGCATGATCACGCGCCTGCAAGCGGGCGCATCGGGCTTGCCTTTCCTCCCCATGAATCAAACCGGCGCGATGGATTTGGAAAAGGTAAATCCTAACATAAAGCGTATCCCTGATCCTTATGGAGGCAAGGATGTCATTGTTGTCCCTGCGTTAAACCCGGATGTGGCGATTGTCCATGTGCAACGCGCGGACGCGAACGGCAACTCACATTTATGGGGAATCATCGGCGAGCAGAAGGAAGCCGCGTTCGCCGCGAAAAAGGTCATCGTCACGGCAGAGGAAATCGTGGACGAATCAGTCATCCGGTCCGACCCGAACCGTACGATGATTCCCGGCATTGTCGTCAGCGCTGTATGTCATGTCCCGTTTGCGTGCCATCCGAGTTACGCGCAGGGATACTACGACCGCGACAACGAGTTCTATCTCGCGTGGGATAAGGTGAGCGAATCTGCCGAAGCCACAAAACAATATTTGGATGAGTGGGTTTACGGTGTGAAAGACAGAAATGTATATTGGCAAAAACTCGGCACAGAGACTCACAAGCGGCTGGAGGTTCCGAAGTTGATGAGTGAACCAATCAATTATGGGAAATATTAAGCCCCTAAAGGTCTGCGAGACCTTTAGGGTCTGAGAACGGAATTTCGTGGTGGCACTCGATAAATGACGTGGTGCGGGATGGCATCCCGCAAACCTTATTTTGGCGGGATAACATCCCGCCCCACGAAATCCATCATTTGGTTTGAGCCATTACCCGGAATTTATGAGCAACATCAAATATTCATCCGCCGAACTAATGATCATCAACGCCGCGCGGTTGTTGCGCGATGGCGACACGGTATTTGTTGGAGTGGGACAACCCAATCTCGCGTGCAATCTCGCCAAGCGGACTCACGCCCCGAATCTGGTGATGATCTACGAAGCGGGCGTTATCGGCGCGGAGCCTGCGCGCTTGCCGCTGTCCATTGGCGACCCCACTCTCGTGAGCGGATCGCTCTCAGTAGTGAGCATGTATGATATTTTTACGAATTACCTCCAACGCGGCAACGTGGACGTGGGTTTCATGGGCGGCGCGCAGATTGATAAATACGGCAACATCAACGCAACCGTGATCGGCGGATACGATCATCCCAAAGTACGTTTGCCCGGCTCGGGCGGCTCGCAGGAGATCGCGGCGTGGGCTAATCGCTGTTACATTATGACGCCACACCAAAAGCGTCGCTTCCCTGAAAAAGTGGAGTTTATGACTTCAGCTGGATTCATCGGCGGCAAAGGCGACCGCGAAAAAGCAGGACTACGCGGCGGAGGGATGCTGGCGGTTGTCACCGATATTGGCATAATGGAACCCGATGAAACCAGTGAAATGATTCTCACCGCGTTGCACCCGGGCAAGACGGTGGAAGAGGCAAAAGCAAACACGGGCTGGGAGTTGAAAGTTGCTTCGCAAGTGAAAACAACTGAACCCGTAACCGAAAACGAGTTAAGAATTTTGCGCGAAGAACTCGACCCAACCGGGATTTATTTGAAAGGCGGGGGCGGATAATGTCACAAGAAATAACACCTGCCCCGAAACGAAATTTTCTCTCTTGGATATTTATCTCGCCGGATGAACCGCGTTTACGCGCCGGTTGGCGATTGTTGCTCCAGACCGCGATTCTGGGATTTCTTCTGGGGTGCATGAGTGTGACTTTTGTCGTTTTTTCAATGCTTGGTGGCATAATCGCACTTGATGCACAAGATATGAGCACCGAAATATTGCTGGTTTTGCAAATCATTCAATCGTTGGCGTTCGTCTTATCAGTTTATCTGGCGCGCCGCTTCCTGGATAAACGCTCGTTTGAAAGCTTGGGACTGAAACTCAACAAGCAAGCCTTCCTCGGTATTCTGGCAGGCATCGGCATCACATTCATCCAGATGGGTTTCATATATCTCCTCATGCTTGGGCTCGGCTGGATGACATTTGAAGGTTTTGCATGGCAGGCAGATTCAATTACGAACGTAATTCGCCAGACAACGCTGTTTCTTATCTTCTTCATGCTCACCGGCTGGAGCGAGGAAATCCTTTCGCGCGGCTATCATCTGCAAACCCTCACAAGCGGATTGAATTTATTCTGGGGCGTTTTCCTTTCCTCCGCAATTTTCGGGTTGCTTCATTTTTACAATCCAGGCGCGACGTGGGTCAGCACTTTCGGGATTTTCATCGCAGGCTTATTTTTTGCATACGCGTACGTCCGCACTAAGCAACTCTGGCTCCCAATCGGATTACACATCGGCTGGAATTTCTTCGAGGGCGTGGTATTCGGCTTCCCCGTCTCAGGCTTGGATATTTACGCGCTGACCCGCATCGAAGTCACCGGTCCCGAACTGTGGACAGGCGGCGCGTTTGGTCCCGAGGCGGGGTTGATCCTGTTGCCTTCGTTGGTGGTGGGAGCGGGGTTGATTTATTGGTTTACTAGAAATCGCAAAGCTACAGAATAACAAAAAGCCTCGCGGACTTTTTCATCCGCGAGGCTTTACATCCTACGTTCCCTCTTCCCATTAATTCAAATATGTAGTGAAGTTCGTCGAGGCCAGTTGCGATACTGTCGCATAATAGTTTATGGCTGCCAGACAGATATTTCATCACCCGCTGGGTTGTTTGTCAGGCGCATCTGGCCGCTGCCGTCGGCGTTCATGAAATAGATTTCAGCGTTACCGTCGCGCTCAGAACTGAAAGTTATTTGCGTTCCATCTGGCGACCAGCTAGGGGCCCCATCATGTGCTTGGTTTTCTGTTAGACGAGTTAGCCCGCTCCCATCCGCATTCATGACGTAAATTTCATAATTACCGTCACTATTAGGGCTAAAGGCGATTTTCGTCCCATCCGGCGACCACGTAGGAAAAGCAAAACCTACGCCCATATTCGTCAGGCGGGTTACCGCGCCGCCATCGGCATTCATGACATAAATGTCCATTTGACCGTCACGGTCAGAAACGAAGACGATCTGGTTCCCATCTGGAGACCAGTCGGGCAAGATGTCAAGCGCAGGGTTGTCGGTCAATTTGGTCTGGCCACTACCATCGGCATTCATGACATAGATATCCATTTGACCATCCCGATCAGTATCGAAGGCAATTTTTTTTCCGTCCGGTGACCAGGATGGGGCGCAATCTCCTAAAGGATTCCCGGATAAATTGGTCTGATCGCTGCCATCCGCGTTCATCACGTAGATCTCGTAGTTGCCATCGCGGTGAGTGCAAAAGGCAATTCGGGTTGCATCGGGCGACCAGGCCGGCAGGTCATCGTCGGAAGGGTCGTTCGTCAGGTTGATCAGTCCGCTGCCATCGCCATTCATCACATAGATTTCATCGTTGCCGTCACGGTTGGAACGGAAAGCGATAATACCTTCGAAAACTCCCAGCGCGACCTGCGGGACGGTTGATTCGGATGTATTCGTCGGCGCAATTGAAATCGTGGCTGGAACATCGGCGCCACCGGGTCGCAGGTCAGGCGCAGGCTCGTAATCAGTGAGCGGAATGATCATCGGAACCATGAATTGCTGGTCGCCCACTGTGACCACCATCGGTGGGTTATTCGCCCCTGCAGGCGTCTTGCCATCCTGTCCCAGAAAATTCATCTCACCGACCCGGTTGGTGGAAAGCGCACGGCGTGCGCCGCCCTGGAAGTCAATTTGCTTGACTCCGCCCATCGGCGCGTAAACGATGTGCTCCAGTGTCGCCTTCATATCCGCGCCGGTGACATGCTCAAAACCGACGCGATTGCCAGTCTGGATATACGTCTCAATAAATAGATCCGTCATGGCCCAGGCCTCTATATAGGAGTTGGTGCGCATCGTGACCGGGCGTTGGTGCAGGTCAGCCTGATCGGTGATCAACTGAATGCCGGGGGTGTCGCTCTCCGCCCATGAGCGAGTGGGCATCGATCCGATCATGCCGTTGAGCAACGGCAGCCCGTCAGAGCCGAGGTCCGCCTGGCCCGCGAAAATCACGTCCGGATCCAGGACCAGATGCGATCCTATCAACCTGACCTTGTCTTGCAGACCCATCTCCGCGAGTGTCCCGGCAATCAACGACGGTGCGTTCGACCGTGCCTGGGTGTAGATAATGTTCGCGCCCGCGTCGATCAGGTTTTGCACGTGGGAATGGATATAGGTGGCATCTTCCGAGAAGAAGGAAGCGCCCGCAAAGCCAATGCCTAGCGACTCGCAGTAGGCCTGGGCCTCGGGGTGCGGAAATTGCGACGATGCGCCGCTAAAATCCATATAGCCTAGGACTGGGTCCGGGAAGCGACTTGGATTGGCAGCGATGTAATCGCACATCGAACCCATCTGGTCCGGGACAATTGGGTTGATTGTAAAAACCCAACCAGGGGACTGTCCATCTGCGCCATACGCGCCAGCCTTGCCGCCCCCCACTCCTTGCAGCGCGGGGATTTCATCTTTGGCCAACTGGTCGCGTAGCAGCGCGGCATCTGGAGAAAAGTAAAGCGCAATCAACACTGGCTTGGGGTTGCGTGCAGAGAAGTCATCATAGATGGCCTGCGGGTCATATCCTATATTGTTATTGCGATAAACCTGCTCGATAGAAGCGCCGCAGATGCCTCCGTGAGCGTTGAAGTAGGCGGTGGCATCCTCGTAACCCGCCAGCAACTGCTGCAGGATTGGCTCGGTCTCTTCAAAGATTTGATAGAGGTTGATCGTCTGCCCACCCAGGTCAACACCTTCATTGCAAGCAGTGTGCGCAAACGGAAGTGTGCTAACTGCAGTGGGTTCCTCGGTGGGGACAGTCGGAGCCAAGGTTGGGATTGGTGCAGCGCAGGCGGCCAGGATTACGGCTATTGCGGTAATGAGCAAAGTGATACGGAATAGATGGTGGTACATGGTTTCTCCTTCTTTTGGTATCAGGCGAGATGAGAGCAGAACGGTTCTGATTTTGTCTTGGCAGGAACATAGCCTGCTTTCCATCGGTTTGCGTTAGGCGCTCGGCGGATTGCGCCAACCACCCATGAAGAGCGCGTAAACAATCCAATTTTTCGCGGCATCAATCGCCACATCGCCCAGCTTCACAATCAGTTCCGCTGGCGCACCGATTAAGACCGCTAATGTGTCATGTCCGAGAAGCGTGTGCGTTCAACATTCCACGAAGAAAACTTTCCACGGATGTCAGAGTGACTCCGTAAGTTTTGGCGACAGCTTCCATTTCAATAGGCGAATCGTAAGTATTCATATACGCCATCAGTCCGCCAAACACCATCCCAACTTCCGACGGCAGCCCTGGCAGGGGTTCACCCGGATTAAAATATTGTAGTGGTATCTCCTGCCCGGTGATGCGCCGTGCTGTTTCCACAATATCCAGCCACGACACAGGTTGTGGGCCGCCAATAACGATGGACTGATTACGTGCGGCCGGATTGGTGACCGCTGCCACCGCGAAAGCTGCCATGTCCTGCGCAGCGACAAAGCTGTGCTTGCGCTTGCTTTCGCCGACTAGCGTCACTGGCGACCCATTTAGAAGCGGCATCCCCACCGCCACCCGCACCAACACATCCATCGAAATATTAGGGCGAAGGATGGTAAATTCGATACCACTTTCGCGGACGTATTGTTCGACTTGGGCTTTGGCATGCAAAATGGGCTGGGGGCTGTTAATGTCACTGCTTAGTGCGCTTATATAGATGAAATGCTTCACTCCGGCAGCTTTGGCGGCATCCACCAGATTTTTGGTTCCCAGCCAGTCTACGGTTTCGGGATTATCTTCACCGCCACGCTCGGCAGAATTGGCGGTGGTAATTACCGTTTGGATGCCTGCGCATGCTTGTGCCAAAGATGCAGGTTCTTTCAGGTCGCCTGCCATAGATTCGGCGCCAGCATCAATCAAGGATTGATAGGCGGGGTTGGAACGCACGAGAATCCTTACTGGTCGCTTTTTCGCTAACAATTGGCGGGTAATCATGCCGCCAAGTAATCCACTACTACCGACTACGAGTATCATTTTGGGGCTCCTTTCAAAAGGCTATGGCATTCGGATTGGTTTCGTTTCGACCACGCCACACGACGAGGGATTAATTTTGTAGATGACATTTCAATTTTCTCCTTTTGTTGAATGAACAGAAGTGTATGACCGATTGATATGGGGACTTTCGCTATACCTACCAACCGACGCTATGTTGAAGGCTGGCTAACTCTGCGGTGACGAACTACGGCTGCAACATGGGTGACAAATCATTCGCCGGGTTGTCGGTCAGGCGCGTCTGGCTGCTGCCATCCGCGTTCATCACGTAAAGTTCTGGGTTTCCGTCACGGCTAGACCAGAAGATGATCTGCTTCCCGTCTGGCGACCAGCGGGCGCCAAAATTATCGTCCTGAGATCTCGGACTGTCGGTCAGGCGCGTCCGGTCGCTGCCATCAGAGTTCATCAGGTAGATTTCATAATTGCCTTCGCCGTGGCCGGAGATAAAAGCGATCTTCTTGCCGTCCGGTGACCAGCGGGGGAAAGCATCATCGCCCGAGTCATTGGTCAGTCGGGTTTGGTTGCTACCATCGGAATTCATTACGTAGATCTCATCGTTGCCATCGCGGCCAGTGGTGAAGCCAATCTGCATTCCATTCGCTGACCACTTTGGGAAAATCTCGCCTGATGTCGGGGCGTTGGTCAGGTTGGTTTGGTTACTGCCATCTGCGTTCATCACATAGATTTCCTCGTTACCGTCACGGTTAGAATCGAAGACGATCTGTGTCCCGTCCGGTGACCAGTCCATTTCTCGGTCATCCGCCGGGTTGTCGGTCAGGTTGGTTTGGTCGCTGCCATCAGCGTTCATAATGTAGATTTCTTTGTTACCGTCACGGTTAGAAGAAAAGAGGATCTTCGTTCCATCCGGTGACCAGACAGGTGCATCATCCTCCCCCCCATCATCCGCCGGGTTATTTGTCAGGTTCGTGAGTCCACTGCCATCCCCGTTCATAACGTAGATTTCATAGTTGCCATCGCGGTTGGATACAAAAGCGATAATGCCTGTAACATCGCCCAGCGCGACCTGCGTGGCAGTAGGTTCTGGCGTGTTCGTCGGCGCGATCTCAGTTACGGTAGGCGCTTCGGTGGCAAGGAGCGCTTTAGTGGCCGGAGCAAGTGTTGATGTTGGGGGCGGTGCACCGCAAGCGGCCAGGAGTATGGCTATTGTAGTAACGAGCAAAGTGATACGAAACAAGTTGTGATACATGGTTTCTCCTTTTATCCGATTTGAATGTGCGCCTTCGCAGCGCATCGGTTTTGGTCATTAACAATATAGCATCCACTTGGTCCAAAAACTTGACATTTTCTACCAATGTCATCTAATTACGAGAAAATGTGCTATTCTGTTAAAGACATGGAAGAATGAAGATTTCCTGGAAAGCAAAATAAATGTCAAACTCAATCCCAGCCGGTGTTTTGGAAAAATTTACCACCTTCGGTGACCTGCTCAGATATCTCCGCCGTCGAACGGGTCTCACACAAATCGAAATGTCTATCGCGGTCGGCTACAGCGATGCGCAGATCAGCCGATTGGAACAGAACCTGCGCCTGCCAGACCCGGCCACGATTGCCGCCCGCTTTGTGCCTGTGCTTGATCTGGATGATGAGCCAATCGTTGTCGCACAATTGTTAGAACTGGCCACCCACATGCAGCGCGAGGATGCGCCAGCCTCCGGGCTTTGCCCTTACAAAGGCTTGAACTATTTCGATGAAACCGATGCGGATTTGTTTGTCGGACGTGAAGCGCTGACTGATAAATTAGTGGAGCGCTTCCTTTCCCACGCTTCGAGTGGGTCGCTGCGCGAAGAACGATTCCTCGCTGTAGTCGGCGCTTCAGGCAGCGGCAAGTCGTCCCTGGTGCGAGCGGGGCTTGTTCCAGCCCTGCATTGGAACCAGGCTTCAGCGGATTGGAGCATTCACATTTTCACCCCCGGCGCTCATCCGCTGGAAAGCCTTGCGGAATGCCTTGTACAGCAGAATAAGTCTGATGCGGCGATCGCAACATTATTGGATGATCTGTCAAGTGATACGCACAGCCTGCATCTTTTTAATAAGCGTTCAACACAGTCTGAGAACACGGCGCGCGTGTTGCTGGTCATCGATCAATTTGAAGAGCTTTTTGCCTTATGCCGCTCAGAAACCGAACGGACTTTGTTTATCGACAACCTGCTCACGTCTGCATCGGAATTGGATGGACCAACAGCCATCATCATCACATTGCGGGCCGACTTCTATGCTCATTGCGCGGCTTACGTTCAGTTGCGCGAGGCGCTGGCTCATCACCAGGAATATATTGGCCCAATGAACGAAGAAGAACTACGGCGCGCCATCGAAGAGCCTGCCCGCCATGGTCATTGGGAACTTGAGCCGGGACTGGTCGAGTTATTATTGCACGACGCAGGAGCAGGTCACGAGCCGGGCGCCTTACCCCTGCTCTCGCACGCATTGCTCGAAACCTGGCAGCGGCGACGCGGGCGAACCCTTACGTTGAGCGGTTACACCGCATCGGGCGGGGTACGGAGCGCAATTGCTGAAACTGCCGAGTCCGTCTTCACGGATCAGCTTACCAACGCACAACAAGCCATCGCTCGCCGCATCTTTTTACGCCTGACAGAACTTGGCGATGAGATGCTCACTGGCGATACGCGCCGCCGCGCGACATTCAATGAACTGATCTTGAAGCCAGACGAAGCAGCCAGCACACACGCAGTGCTTAAATCCTTGGCCGATGCGCGTTTGATCACGACCAGCAAAGATTCAGTGGAGGTGGCACACGAAGCGTTGATCCGCGAATGGCCAACCTTGCGCGGCTGGCTGGAAGATAATCGCGAGGGTCTGCGCCTGCAAAGGCAATTTACCGATGCCGCGCAGGAATGGGAGATGACGGAGCGCGAGCCTGATATGCTCTATCGCGGCGCGCGGCTCGCACAATTACGCGAGTGGGCACAATCGCACGCTGACGAAATGAACACTCTTGAACATGAATTTCTGAACGCCTCTGTCGAGTTCACTGAACGCGAAGCGCTGGAACGCGAAGTGCAACGTCAGCGCGAGCTGGACGCTGCAAAGAAACTGGCTGAGACCGAACAAGGCCGCGCGGAAGAGCAAACCCACTCTGCAAAAAATTTACGCACGCGCAATCGTGTTATCACTGCAATTGGTTTGGTTGCCATCGTTCTTGCCATGCTAGCGGCAATCTTTGGCTTGCAATCAAATCAAAATGCAAATACTGCGCAAAACAATGCCGCAACTGCTCAAGTTGCCAAAGATAAGGCCCTCAACGCGCAAGCTGCGGCTGAGGCCGAACGCTTACGGGCAGAAAATGAAAAACAACTTGCCACCTCGCGCGAATTGGCCGCGGCGGCCATCAGCAATCTCGATGACGATCCTGAACGAAGCATTCTGCTGGCGTTACAGGCTGAATCAACAGCACATACCATAGAGGCTGAAAACGCACTGCATCGTTCCATCCTGGCCTCGCGGACTGTGCTTCTCCTTCATCATGATGCTCAAGTTTGGAGCGTCACGTATAGCCCGGATGGCAAGCGGATTGCCACAGCCAGCCAGGACAAAACCGCAAAGATTTGGGATGCTGTCACGGGCCAACTATTGCTGACATTAAAGGGTCATACCGATTCAGTGAATGGCATCGTCTACAGCCCGGATGGGAAGCGCATTGCCACCACCAGTGAGGACCATACTGCGCAGGTGTGGGATGCAAGCACCGGGGAGCTATTGCTCACCTTTTTGGGACACACAGATTGGGCCTCTCGCATCGCGTTCAGTCCGGATGGAGCACGACTGGTGACGACAAGTGGAGACAAGACTGCAAAAGTTTGGGATGCAATCAGCGGTGAGGAATTGCTCAGCTTCTCCAGTAACGCAGAATGGATGTTTGACGTCGCGTTCAACCCGGATGGTAAGCGTATCGCCACAAGCGGCTGGGATGGCAACGTCAGGGTGTGGGATGCAAGTTCAGGAAATGAATTACTCACTTTGCCCGTCGAAGGGGGAGAAGATATGCGCGGCATTGCCTTCAGCCCGGACGGCACGCGCGTGGCGGTGGCAAGTGATGGAATCTACACCGTAAAAATGTGGGATGCGACTACAGGTGAAGTATTGTTGAGTACCAACCTAGGCCGCAGCCACACTCGTGATTTCCCCCTTGATATTGCCTTCAGCCCGGATGGAAATCTCGCCGCGACCGCCGGTGGGGATGAGCCCAACGCCAAAGTCTGGGATCCCATAACCGGGGAGGTGTTGTACACGCTCTCGGGCCACACCAGTGGTATCAGTGGCGTTGCTTTTAGTCCGGATGGCACGCGCCTGGCGACTGCCAGTTGGGACGGCACTGCGCGGGTGTGGGATATTACGCCAGCCAAAGAATCACTCTTTATCCCTAGAGACCTAACCGCCGAGCACCAGGATAATGATCTGACTTTTGATGTTAGATATAGTCCGGATGGAAGAAGGATTCTCACAGACTATCCAGAGGAAGATTCCGCAAAACTATGGGATGCGATTTCCGGGAAAGAAGTGCTGACCTTTGCAGGACACGCCGACTTCCTTGACTACAGTCCCGATGGAAAAATGGTCGCCGCAAGCAATGGCGACATCATCAACGTGTGGGATGCCAAGACCGGCAAACAACTGATCACGCTTTTCGGGCATACAGATTCTATTCGAAGCCTGGATTTTTCAGCGGACGGAAATCGCCTCGCTAGCGCAAGTTGGGATGGCACAGTCAGAATTTGGGATCTGGCGAGCGGCAAAGCGTTGT
>Ga0247727_10002601_pt1 | contig 40964 bp, 51 predicted proteins | sample WisWelCaveWW1625_FD_202498 | JGI IMG/M metagenome (GOLD analysis project Ga0247727, IMG submission 202498) | Biofilm microbial communities from Wishing Well Cave, Virginia, United States - WW16-25 | ecosystem: Environmental > Aquatic > Deep subsurface > Groundwater > Cave microbial mat | place... | reverse complement strand
GCCACTGGAGGATTCAGGCAATACAGCAGGACCGATGATCCCGAATCGACCAAAGACACATTCCTGACTGTCCGGGCCAGGAAGAGCTATTTCTTCGGCATAGCGAATGGGAATAAAGGCGTTGTGGTAACATCGGCTACCAATGCTCCCACAGTAATCAGAGTGATTGGAGAATCCTCCAACGATATAACCGTCAGTTCCGATGTAAACGATTTCCGTACATTCCATCTTCTCTTGAAGGCCAACGGCACCTTTAAGCTCTGGGTGGATGGGGTGTTGGTGCATAGCGGGAATGCTGGTAGCACGTCAAGCACTTTCGTCAAGTTCGGGTTAGGATTCCCGATCAGCATAAATGATCTTGTTCAGCTTGGCCCCGGGACGGTTTCCGAATTCGACTTTGTTCATTATCACTCCGATTTCAAGGGCGACAGCCTTTCTAGTTTTGGCGGGAAGGTGTCTCCTACGGCTTTACCCAACATTCTTCCGACATCAGGTGAGATCACGCTACAGCAAGACTACACCCGAGTCCCGGATGCCCTGCGCCGTGTTTTCCATTCCTCCACACTTCTTGGCGGATCGGTGGGGATTTCGTCATGGACCGCGGATTCGTCTGATTTTACCACTGGCGTTGATGCGGCCGGGTTTATGAGCGTATCCAATGGTTCAATACCAACATCTTTGGTAAAACGCTATCAACGCTTGAAATTGGCTCTGGCTTCCCCAGATCTCCACCAGGGACCATCTGTAGATTCTTTTGTCACAGGCGCCCTCTGGCTCACGCAGCCCATTTTCATAGGCTCAAGCATCACATCCTGGCGAGAGTTCTTGGCCACCATTACCCAACCAGCAGGCTCCGATCTCACAATAAAGATTCGGCGTTTCACGGGACTTACAACTCCTGCCGAGGTAGACTGGGCGGCGTTTGTTTCCATCGCATCCGGCAACAACATAGGCACCATCCTGGCTGATGGGAGCCCACCCACGACGCGCTGGGCACAACTCAAGATTGAACTTGGCCCGGCTTCCGATGGCCAACTGCCCGATCTTGATGCCGCTCTGCTTCAATGGGTGGAAGGGGACGCAAGTATTCTTCCGCTGGCTTCCGTTGTTCACAAAGGCCGGCACATGACGGCCTGCGCTATTGGGAGTTCCGCTGCCAACGATCTTGTCATAGTCAGTGATCGCAATGAGGCTTGGATGAAGTATTCCGGCATGAAGCTAAACTTCATGATCCACTTCAAGGGGGCCCTGATCGGGTTCAGTTCCGAGAACAGCGGGATACTGGAGCTTGACGTATCCGGCTTTTTCCGCGACCTGACCGCGGCCATTGACGCTTTCCTGGACACCCGGGAAGAGACCTTCGGACATGAGGAACTTCGCAAGGACCTACGGTACGGCTATGTCCATGTCGGCTCAATTCAGGCCACGCTGGACACCTACCTAAAGCGGCAGACGGATACAGCCTTCGGGAACTTGAGGACCATCACCCTAGATGGCCTGGGCAGCGACATCCGGGCGAATCACCCGGCCGCCACAGTGGCCAAGAGATTCCAGAGGCGCTACCGAAATTCCGTCTTGGATCAAGACATGGCCTTGCGCGGAGAGACTATCTATTACAACATCCGGGGGCCGCAGCCATGAGCTCTAAGCTGCCAGCAGACACGGCACCTGGCATCCAGACGGTTGTAGAGCGCTTGCAAAGAGAAAGTCAGACAGTGGGCCATCGGAAGTTTGATCGGGCCCCATTCGCAGCGGAAGTCCCAGAGAACGGCTTTGTCATAGCGCAGATATCGGGCACGGTTTATATTTATACCAAGATCGGCACGGCGCTGTTTAGGGTTGCTACGGTGCCAGCCTAGGAGAATAGTATGCCCAATGGACAGGCGTTCGGGTTCAAAGCCGCTGGAGAGTTTGAGCCGGCCTTTCAAGCCGCCATTCGGAGACTGGGGCTTGGGGCAGCCGCCCGAAGGGGCCAGCTTGCCCAAGGTCTAGCCACGCGAGGGGTACGGACTTCCGGCGTGTCTGCCATTCCAGAGGAAGCCTTGGGCCGCGGAGAAGCCGAGGCAGAAGCCGGATTGGTTGGAGACTTTGCTTTGCGGCAGGCCCTGGAGAACATCGAAGATCGCAGGCGGACCCAGGAAATGGCTTTCCAGCGCGAAATGCTACCGCGGCAGTTCGAGCTTCAGGAATCCCTCCAGCGGCGTCTAGGACGCCAACAGCTTATCGGCCAACTTATCGGCGGCGGGATAGGCGCTATAGGCTCCATTGGCGGCGGAGCTCTATCGAGAGGCGGCGCTGGAAGAGCTGGCGGCGGTGCCACCAACATCTTCTTGCGAGGGGGCTAAGATGGCATCACCAATCGAAGAAGCATTGCGGCGCAGGGCCAGGCTTCTAGGACCAAGGCAGGAGGCGCTTACTGGGGCCATGACCGGCCTTGATTTCCCAGAAGGCCCCGCCATCCCCACTCCTGCCGCAGGACCTTCACAGCCAAATGATCTTGATAGCCTAATCAATCGTCTTTATGGCCAACAGCCGCAGCCCTCCCCAGTCCGAGAAGCCATCGGAAGGGCACTTATAGGTTTTGGCCGCGGTGCCCAAGCCACCCCAGCAGGAGCTCAGTATGACCCGCTCCTAGGTGGACTTGTCGGAGGCCTAACAGGGACCGGGGCTAGCGTTGCAGAGGACTTGGAAGCCAGGCGCCACGAGGGTGGAGGTCAGAAAGAATTGCTTCAAGATGTGCTCAAAGCCAGGCTTGGTGAAGAGATTAAGGAGCCCTTCAGGATCCGGCAGGAAGAGCGTGAGCAGGCAGGACGTAAAGAGCTTGAGGGCTTGAGAGCGCAAAGGATCAAAGAACGCACGGCGGCTCTGCAAGCTCTACAGAGCGAGGACCCCAGACTGTTTGGTGATGCCGTTGATCTTGTTTCCAAGGATCGGCTTGTGCAAGCTGGGCTTGTTGACCCCGATGAGTTCCAGAGTCGAGTCAGCATGACATTTCAAGCACTAAGGGCGGCGCGGAGCAGACCGCCACTTGCCTCTCCCCCTCCTGCCGCTGGCGGCGGGGCTGGCGCAGGTCCTTCATGGAGGCAGTTCGACCGCCCCCCTAGATGAGCTGGGATGAGATTGAGAGGGACACTGAGTACCAGGCCCTTCCACAAGTCAGGAAGGACCGCATCCGGCTCAATTACTTCAACGAAAGCATTGCCCCGAATGTCCCGCCCGAGCAGCTAGGGCAAGTCCGCGGACAGTTCTTTCGGGATACCACACCCACACCCGCACCAGCAGAAGGAGTTTTTGGCCAACTCCCAACTGAACCTACGGCCCAATTCCTGGAAGGCCTTACAAGAGGGGCCACCCTAGGCATCACTGGCACCGAAACCGGGGTTCCCGAGCCCCCGCTTATCAGCAAGCCTGGGGCTGCCCGTTTCGCTGGCGAGATTGTAGGCGGGCTACCAAGCGGGGTCCCATTGCTTAGGGCTGCCGCACCGATCGCTGGGGCAATCCGTTCAGCAGCGCCAAGGCTGGCCCAGATATTTGCCCGTCAGATCGCTTCTCTTCCACCATCAGCCAGAGCTGCCGCAGCACGGTTCGGGGCACGATTCCTGACCCCAGAGAACCTTACTCAAGCCGTAGCTGGAGGTATCTACGGCCCAGCCAGGCTAGTTGGCGAGACCAGGGGAGAGGCCTTGCGTGAGCCAGAAGCCCTGGGAGGTGCGGCTGCTACTGGCGCCGCCCTTGGAGGGGCCATATCGGCCGGCGTAGGCGCGGTTGCAAGGCGCTTCAGGCCCAGAATCATCACTGAGCAGGAAATGGTAAGCCAGGCACGGCAGGCCCAGCGCCCCCCAATACAGCCAGCTTTGCCAGCCCCACCCCGCAGGCTGGCCTTGCCAGCTCCAAAACCCCCCGTTGAGGGGCCTGGTTTCACCATGAGGCCTGTCAGACCCACCTACAGGACCGTTTTCAGCCCACAACTGGGGGAAATCAGGGTACAGACAGAGCCAGGAGAGGCTTTGGGTGCCCTAGAGAGGCGTTTAGGCCTTGGTAGGCCAGTCCCAGCGCCTTCCAGGCCCATCCCTACGGCTCCTGCCGCCCCTCAGGCAACCCCCAGGATTACCAAGAGGCTTGCTAGGGAGCTCACCCACAAGGGGGCCCTGAATGTCAGCGTGAAGGATCCTACGAAGCTGGGAATCTTGGTCCAGATGGCCAGGCAGGGGGTTCTAAGCGACGTTCAACTTAGGCGGTTCACCAACAACCTGAGCGCAGAATATCAGATCGAGGCGAAATTGAGGCCAGGGGCGACTAGGACGGCAGATTTGAAGATGGCCCTTGATAGACTTGGGATCCGTTTGCGCGAGCCAGTTCCTGAGCCAATTCCGCAGCCAGCGGTTCGCGCCGAAGTTGCTCCCAGCGCTCCACAGCAGCCTCTAGCGGTAGTTCCTGAAACTCCCGCGAGGCCAGAAAGGCCGCTAGCCGATCTTTTATTAGACCCATCGCCCGAGAGTGTAACAGCCGCAGCTGGGATTGTCAAGGGTCCATCTACGATGGATGCCGTCCTTTCCGAAGAGGGCGGGGATGCGGCAAGGGCGATTACCAACGCCAGAACCATTCTTGGGCGCACATCAGAATTCCTCTCCCAAAACTTAGATGAACTACCCCCGGAACGGATACCGTTTTTTGTGCGCTCCATGGGTCGAGATATCGTGCGGTTGCGTGTCCTTACTGGTGAGCCGGCAGATCCCACCATGATTAACCTCATTCGTGAGGCAGAGGCAAGGATGGCCACGCCCAGGGTTCCGCTACCAGCTGCCGCACCGACAGCGGAAGCCCTTGAGGCGCAAGCTGGCCGGCCACTGTGGCAAATGACTCCCGAAGAGTTCCGGCAACGCTTTCCAGAGGCCGATATTGGACTGCATCGTGAGAGCATCGCGGAAGCACTCAGAACCAACAAGCCGATCCAGCCGAGTATTGCCGAGGCATACCCGGAAGTGTTGGAGCAGGAAAGAACCATTTTCGAGACAAAGCGCGGCAGAGCGGAGTTGAAGGCGGCTGAGTTTTCCGACACTCCAATATCTGACATGCTTCGGAGATTTGGGCTTAGCCGTACCAAGGCTGAAGCTAGTAATCAGCTTGGGGATCTGCAATTAGCCAATGAAAAAGGATTGGTCAAGGCAAAGGGCGGCCTGGGCATTAGTGAGGCGACTGAACTAGCTTACACGGAAGGCCTCATTCCAGAGAACAATGACACGCTTTTTCTGAATGCTTTGGATGAGGAACTGCGAACTGGCAAGCCGATGTTCGGTCGAGTATCGCCAGAATTCAGAGCTGGCGAAAGTGGCGCCGCAGAGATCCCAGAGTTCCTAAAAAGCATCGGGCGCCGGCTTGGTCTAATCCGAGAAGAGGCGCCTGCCGCAGCTCCCCAGCTTCCGACCACAGAGCAGTTGCGGGCCCGAGTAGAGGAAACCCGCAAATCGGTTGAGGGTGCGGTACAACAGCTAGACCGACTCAATGCTAGGGCCAAGATCGCTGTTGAGCAAACAGCCACTATTGAGGCTACGGGCACTCTAGCAAAAGAAGTCCGGCCTGAATTCAGGAAAGGCGGGGCTCCTGTTTCCGAAGCCGACCTAAAAGCCTTCAAGCTCTCTGCCAATGAGGCTAAAAAGGGCATGGCCCAGATCGTTGCCGCAGCGCGTGAAATGGAACGCTTGAAAAGCGAGCTGGCCGGGAAGGCCGACGCCTTGTCCGCTAATGCCGCAAGCCTCATATCTGATTCCATGGAGAATGCCGTCAGGCGTCTGAACCAAGCCGTTGAAGAGGCCAATGTCCAGCGCTTTGTGGCCAATCGCATCTTGAAGTCCTACGATGGGCCCATTCCCAAAGACGTGATCGAGACCATGCGGACCCAGGGGGTATTGCTTAATGGATTGCGTGATGTGCAGGCCAAGGTCCCCATTACTACCAATATCATTGAGAGCATCCAGAACTGGGGCAACTTGACTCCCAAACAGCGCTTCCAATTCACCAAGGACTTGGTGGATCAGTTCCGGCTCAATCTTTTCAGTCCCTTCTCCTGGACGTTGGATTTCCTTGGGAACGCCGCAGAACTTACTGCGCAGGCTGTCGGGGGCGCTGGACATGATATCGTCTACCTCCGACATGGCAAACTGTCTCTGCCGGCCAGCCAAGGGCTGATTCATGCCATCCGAAGTCGTCTTGCGGCCCGCGGCGCTCCGATTCTTCCAACGGCAGAGGAAGGCCTTGGCACAACCATAGGCGGTGAGATCATTGGCGGTGGGTTCAGGACGGCCCAAGGCACGTTTACCCGTCGCGGGAATGTCCTAAGCAGCTTCTATGACTACCTGATCGGCACCCCTCTGTATGCCAAGGGCGCCATTGATGCGGAAGCTAAGCGGCTAGGTGCGGTTACTTACCTGCATCGAGCCGCCATCATTGCGGCCGATAAAGCAGGCTTGCGCGGTGCGGCCCGCATAGATGCCATGCGGAACTTCTTGGACAACCCTCCTGCCGAGGCCATTCAAGAGGCCGTAATCTATGGCCAGAAGGCCGGATTCAGCCGACCACTGGGCGGATCAATCGAGCGTTTGGCAAACAGCCCTGTGACCCAACTGGTGCTTGATGCCTTCCCGCGCTGGGGATTCCAGTTCACTCAATGGTCCGCCGAAATGCTTGGCTACAATCGCCAGCTTATGAGCCGACTGGCCAACAAGACGGCCACCCCAGAAATGGTGGGGGAATACATGGCCAAGACTGCCACCGGATGGGGCGGCCTGTATCTGATTGACAAGGTTCTCTATGATCGCGTCGATTTCAACAGCATGGAGTACGTCCACCCCAACGGAGATCGCACAAGGCTATCTAGTCGTGAGCCTTTGCCAACCGCACTTCTGTTTCTTGCTGCCATCCACGGAGATCAAAATAAGGCCTTGGCTGCACTCAAGTTCTCTTCCATTCCAGGGGCCAAGTTCATCGGCGGCGAGGGCGGAATGCTTCTCAGCGTTCTTCAGCAATTCCAAAGGGCAGCTCGTTCTCGGGACATAAGCCCGCGGCGCATGAGTGATGAATTTACCGACGTGCTCAATAGGGCAATCCCAGGACAGGCCATGCTCGGACTCCTAAAGACTCTGATAGACCCGATCGTAAGACGCGGAGCAGGCGCCGGCCTACCTGGAATATCTAAAAGGCTACCGCCCGTCATTGAGCCCACAACAGGAGAACCGCTTGCGCCTAAAATCCGCATTCCTGGGACCGCAGTAGAGATCCCATCAGTCTTGGGAACACCATTCCCAGGAGCAACCCGGGTACTCAATCCGGTTCAGAAGCTGCTTTTCCGTTATGGTACTCCGATCTTCCGCGGCCCCAGAACATCTATTTTGGGAGTTCCCTCAAGCGAACTTCCTGAAACCTTCCGGGATGAATGGCTTGTGGAGCTGGGCAGGCAGCGGCAAAGAATACTTGGCCCATTGGCTGGCGATAAAAAGAAACTTGAGCGGCTTGGCTCCATGGAGTTTGCCGATGCTAGAGCTTTAATAGCGGATTTGGATAGCTCGGCGGCGGCTATAGCCAGCTCAATCGTGGCCAAGCGCCACAAACTTAGACCGCTGATAAGTCGGCCGTTGAGCGGTGCTGAACAAGCCTTGCCAGAGGCTTTTATCCGCAAGGCCCGTGAGCTCCGAGCCAAGGAAAAGAGACAATCCCCTTGACTTGGTTCTTGGGCTTGCTATAATACTCATCGTTGTTCCTGGGCAGATGGGCAAACAGTTCGGCGTCAACTCCGCACCATATTGCGCCCTTTCGGGCGGCTCACTCCCTCCCTGCCCAGGCATAGTGGGCCGCCCCTTCCTCTCATGAGCGACGAAGAAGTTATCGACAGCCTCAATTCAGATGAGCCCTTAGTCACTAAATTTTCCGACGCCGACCATGACGATCAGCTTTTCAAGTGCGGCAAAGACCGCAAGCACATGCTCCGCGAAGTCCGCATGCGGAGCAAGACCCCGGGCCCGCCCTTCTACATGTTTTCCAAGTGCCGCTTCTGCCAGGCAATCCTATCCCAAGTAGTTAGCTACCGCAAAGATCGTCAAGGGAACATCATCCCCGTTCTTCAGGCCTATCTTCTCATGGCCGGCAAACAAGTGGCTTTGCAGACTCACACCTATCGGGTGGTAAACCCGGAGAACCTAACCGAATCGCAGTAAGGAGAACATACCATGTCGAATGAATTGGCAGAACAACAGCTTGGCATCGCAGTAACTGGAGCTCGGGATCTTACACAAGCGATTGAGGCGCAGAAGCAGCTCAACAATTTCATCGCCTCTCAAATGAGAGAAGGCATCGACTATGGCGTGATCCCCGGAACTAAGAAGAAGTCCCTTCTCAAACCTGGAACGGAAAAACTCCTATTCTTCAACGGTCTAGGAATTCGTTTGGAGCCCACAACCGGCACCATCGTTAATTGGGACAAGCCATTTTTCAACTACGAATTCCGCGCCATCGTGTTTCATAAGCGCAGCGGGACCGTGGTTGCAGAGTGTATTGGCTCGGCCAACTCCCTTGAAACCAAGTACCGCTACATCTGGGTAAAGGAATATCGCATCCCGCGGGGCCTGGACAAGGATTCTCTGGAAACCAAAGAGAAGGATGGCGACACACTCTACCGCATCGACAACCCGGATATCTACAACCTCCCGAATACCCTGAACCGCATGGCCCAGAAGCGGGCTATTAGCGGTGGAGCAATCCTTGCCTGCCGCGCTTCCGAGAACTTCACCACGGAGATTGACGATGATGATATAGCCCATCCAGCCACTCTCGTTCAGGATCTAACTAAGATGGTGGATGGTGAAGCCAAGCCGGCTCCAGCCAAACCCGCTTCCAACAACGCTTCCAAACCTGCCATTTCCGAAGCCCAAGTGAAGCGTGTCTATACCATCATGAAGTCTGCTGGCGTGGATATCGCAGACGTGAAGGAATATCTTAAGGCAAAACTATCCTACACCGTTGATGAGGCCGGCGAGTCTCACCTTGCCCGCGTTTCCTGGAAAGACAAAGACTACGAAAACCTCTGCACTTGGATCGCAGCAGGGGTAGCGGAGAATTAATGAGCCGCTGGCGCCGCAAGCAACCAAACCCGGCCAGGTTCGAGCACAAGGGGCAGCCTATCCTGTGCTCTGAATGTGGCCGTGGGTCAACATGGTTCGAGGAACGCAAGCAACATAACGGGAAAAAGATTGTGGTGCGCCTTACCAGCCCCTTCTTGAGGCTTCCAGATGATCGACAAGCGCATGACATCTGCATCTATAGGCTCAGGAAAGCCAAGGAACAAACGGCCGAGTCTTTCGATAGGGAGAACAAGCAGGAGCCCAGTTTCTTCGACCGTATCAAGCGCCTATTTGGGCGCACTACTCAGGAGGCTTCATGGCAGACACGACAACCGCACAAGACACCCCGATAGCCGATCAACTGGCGCAGGAAATACTAGATGCCAGGCTACAGCATTTGCGCCAGCAGATCCGGCCGCAGAACAAGAGGGACTACCTCTACTTGTCCGATGTTCACACCTGCACCAGGCACAACTATTATTCCATGGTGGAGGGGGACAAGCGCAATCCGATCAACGAATTCCTTCAAGCCCGCTTTGAGGCCGGCAATATCTGGGAGCAGAAGATAGTGGCTCAACTCCTGGATATGGGATTCCAGGTGACGAGCGGGCAAGTCACGGTAGAGATCAAGCACAAAGACAAAATTCTTGGCCGCGGCAAGATTGACGGGAAAATTCGCTTTCGCGGCAAGACCATACCCTGCGAGATCAAGAACCTTGACGGGAATATTTTTCGCAGGATCAACTGTGTAGAAGATCTGTTTGAGGACGAATGGTTGGAAAAGTATGTCCGACAGCTCCTGCTTTACATGTACGGCCAAAACGAAGAAGAAGGAATTTTCCTCATCACCGATCGTGGTGGACTCTGGAAAGTTCTACCTATCTATTTAGGCAACTATCTGGACTATGCTGAGCTCACATTACGCAACATGGAACGGTCTATGGAGGCCAAAGACAGGGGTGAAATACCAGATCGCATCACCTATCACCCGAAGATTTGTGGGCGCTGCCAGTTCAACGCAGTTTGCCTCCCCACAACGGTCATTGAGGGCGGCGAGACCCTTCAAGACCCGGAGATCGAGAACCTTCTTGAACGCCATACCGAGCTCAAGGAGAAGGCCGCAGAGTTTGAAGAGATCCACGACACGATCAAAGACTTGTTTAAGGAGAAGCCGCAGACGACTGTGGGCGGGCGCTTTATTGTGAAGCCCAAGAAGCGCGTCAGGACTTCCTATGACGCAAAGCTACTAGACCCAGAGGCCCGCAAGGCGATCAAGAAAGAAACCGAATTCTGGGTCATAGAGATCGAGAAGATCCCGGAGGCCGCAGCCAAGTGACGGAATGGCATTTAGCCATTTGGAAGCGGCTTGATGCACTTGACCCGCAAGCGCGTATTCTTTGCTTTGGCCCCGAAGCCATAAAGAACATGAAAGACACTATGCTAGTCTTGCTCTGGGATATCAAAGAGCGCGATGATAAGATAGCGGCTTTGGAGAAAAGATTTAAGTCCCAGTCATTGACAAAATCCTGACCGTCTGCTATACTCATCTTGTGGCCACCCGCGAAAGCCAGACTCTATTTCGGCACCCAGTCCCTACCTTCGCGGGTGGTCAGGCTGGGTGCCCTTCGATTGAAGTGCAGGCTGGGACTTCTACCGGGTCCTGGGTGAAGCCGCGGCGCCCTTCATTGCGCTACCTCCCACGGCTGGCGTACTGCGGTGCGATGCCAGCCCCTGCACTTCTCGCTATAAGCATGGTCTGTATGCCAAGAGAAGTCTCCCGGGAGCTACGGACTGGGAGCGTAACCTTCCAGACTAGGTCTGGCATGCTTAGAAAACTGTGGGAGGACGTTGGGGAACGAAACCCTGTGGCCGGCCAGATGATGGACGTACATGTGTCCGTTCAAATCGGACTTCCTCCCATAGTCAATTTTGGACGTTGCGGCGTGGCGACGAAGAATCGCCACTGGCAAAGCAGGGCGATGCCAATACCGCCTACCCGCTGGATGGGACGCCCTTGATGCGGTGCACAGTCGGTGCAATACCGGCCAGCGTCCACCGATGTACCGTCGTGGTGCGGCGGGGAAGCTCGCGCAGAGAAATGGTCCTGCCGGTTCGTGCCGTGGACTGAGACACGAGCTGGCCTGCGCGACGATTTGATGGTACTGCGGAACATAGCCACAAGGAGCCATCATGGACAAGAAGATACTTGAAATTCTAGGGACGCATCCGGCGTATGTGACCAGGGCGCAGCTGTCCGGACTGACCAGGGCGCAGCTGTCCGGACTGACCAGGGAGCAGCTGTCCTGGCTGGCCGGGGCGCAGCTGTCCGGACTGACCGGGGCGCAGCTGTCCGGACTGACCGGGGCGCAGCTGTCCGGACTGACCAGGGCGCAGCTGTCCGGACTGACCAGGGCGCAGCTGTCCGGACTGACCAGGGAGCAGCTGTCCGGACTGACCGGATGGAGAAAGGATTTTATAGAGCAGGCGAGAACTGGCGAGGGTGTTCCAAGGCTAGATAATCCTTACACTCAAATTCTTAAAGCCATTCAATCTGATGACTGTGAATTGAAAATGAGTTCGTGGCATTCTTGCAAGACGGTTCATTGCCTTGGCGGCTGGACGGTGCATCTTTGCGGCAAGGCCGGCTACGAGGCCGAGGAGGCGTTTGGCGGCACTCCCCAGGCGGCATCCCTAATCCTCCTTAAGTCCCGCCCCGATGCGCCCTTGCCGAACCTCTACGCCAGCAACGAGGCGGCGATGGCGTTCATTGAGGCGAGGGCGGCGGAGGAGGCCGATCCTGCATGACTATCACTTGGAAGGAACTCAAGCCCCGTGATCACTTGCGCGTATTTCAGGCCGATCTTGAGGATGGGCACTTGACCGTGTTCGTAGGCCGCGAACCATTCATGCGTGGCGGGAATCTTGGCTGGCATCTGAGCATAAGCCATCGGTCCAATTCAATCCTATCCCCCATTGGTGGGCCAGCTCCGGGCCGGATTCCCACTTGGGAGGAGATCACGCAAGCCCGCTATGACCTCTGTCCCGATCAGGCCTACATGGCGATGATACTACCGCCCAAGGCCGAGTACGTTAATCTGCATCCGACGACTATGCACTTGTACGAAGTGGAAGGGGAGAATGCCTGATCCAAGAACTGAGGCGTTCAAACGCCAGCGCGAGCAGAACGATATCGCTGCGCTTCGTGACCGGATTAATTCCGCTCGTTCCGCACTTCGTTTTGCCCTGGATACTCTCAACAACTGCGACGATGTGGTTCTCAAGTTACACAAGGCGCGAATCCGAATCGAGGAAGGCCTGGAGAAGATCGGATGATCTCCTGGTGGTTGAGCCTTCTTCCATGCCGCCTGATCGGCTGCATCCCGGAGTCCCGCGTATTCGATTTGGAGGACGGCTCTCGCGTTTGCGAGCTTTCGTGCAGATGCGATAAGGTTGAGAGCCGCGTCGTGTTCCCTCCGATCACCGGGGGCTATCCGAAGATCAAATGATACTTCTCCCCTGGCGCGTCGGAGGGCTCCGCGTGTGTTTGCGATTTGTGTGGCCGAACGAAGTCCTGCATCTCGGTTTCTGGATCGCCCACTCCTGGCCGATCTCAATACGGATGCTTGGGGGGCCTCGTGGGTGGAGATTCTTCGGGCTTGAATATGATCGGACCACGGCAGAGGAGGCAAACCGGCATGACCATCGACCAAATCCGCGCCTGGATCGCCGTCTGTGAGACAGCGGGAATCGGGGTGCCTGAGCAAATCCACGTCCTTGATGCATACGCCAGGCTGCTTGAGGCGAAGCTGCTGGAGATCGCCGGGGAGGGAAGATGATCCGACAATACGAGCTTCGACGCTATCACGATCTCATCGTCTGTTCTGCCACGCACCCGCACTATCCGAACTACGACGACAGGGCCAGGAGCCGCGTTGATCATCTGTTCGATGGGTCGGGCGAAAAGTACGCATTCCCGGCTACTCTCTGCGGGATGCTGGCGACGGGTTTTAAGCAAGAGGTCCAAGACTGCCAGCGTTCAATCTGCCGCCAATGTGACAAGGCCGCGCCCAAGAGTGCGAAGGATACTGTGGAACATAATCCAAATGGGCCGACCGATGCCAGATAGATTCGACGCCCGAAAAGCCTGGATCAAAGGCCGCACCCGATGCAGCGCAAAGCGCCAGCGCTACTGCGATATTCAGACTCCAGTCGATGGCGAAGCAGACTGCGCCTTTGAGTATTGTCCAATCCAGAGGACTATCGTAGATGAAGGGCAAGACATGCTCCGGGATTCCCTTCGCCGGGGCCAGAAAAAGGCGGGCAAGTGATCTGTAGAACGACTTGGAACCTTTCGGATTGTTTTGAGCATCGAAGGGGTTACGACAAGTGCCTTGCGCTCTGCGGCTGTTCCGTTTGCTACGCGAACCGAAAGGCCGAGAAGAAGGAGCCGCACCGGGAGAGGAACGAACCAAGCGCAAGAGGAGAATAAAATGAAAAAAGAACTATTTATCGGAAATCTTGTCGCTAAGCCCGGCGTCGTTTACGACTGGACCGAGATAACCGGGAATCTCGATGCCAACGCCGTTAAAATGACCAAGGCGTTTCCACGATTGGTCAAGATCGGCGGGTACCTGCACCTCGCGAGCCTGACGAGCGCCGACGGTCTCAAGCTGCCGCAGTCCATCGGCGGGTACCTGCACCTCGCGGGCCTGACGAGCGCCGACGGTCTCAAGCTGCCGCAGTCCATCGGCGGGTACCTGCACCTCGGGAGCCTGACGAGCGCCGAGCGCGCGAAGATCGCAACGGAGCAGAACGATACCAGGGCCAGGTCTGAAGCCATAGCAATATCCCGCGCCATGCTTCTGTCTGCCTTTGCCGCCTCTGGCTACTCGTTCGCCGACGGCATCCTCGCCAGGATCGTTTCTCAGCGCGGCTCTGTGTCGCGAGTTATCGTCTGCGGAAAGACGGAGATTTCGTATCTCATCACGAACGGGGACGATTTCTCGCACGGGAAGACCCTAGCCGAAGCACGGGACGGCTTGCTCTACAAGATTGGATCAAGGGACACTTCCGAGTTCAAGTCTTGGACCCTAGACCGCGAGATATCGAAGCGGGACGCCATCCGGGCCTACCGCATCATCACCGGAGCTTGTGAACAAGGAGTTAAGACCTGGCTTGAGCAGCGCGAGACGCCCGAGAAAATCACGGTTCGCGGAATCATTGAATTGACACGCGGGGCCTATGGAGCGGACAAGTTCGCGGGGTTCTTTGTCGAGCGGGAGGCCGTTGTTAAATGAGAAATGATCGCATCGCCCTAAAGAACGCCCGCGCCTGGTCGCGGGTGAACTCCGCCACGCTTGAGCCCCCGGTCCTGACCTGCGTCAACTGCGGGCGCGAGGAGTGCGTTTGCTTGTCGTTTTGCGCCGGCTGCGGGCAGATGTGGGATGCGCATATGCGGGATGACATGGGGACATGCGGCGCGTTTCGCGCTTGAAGGGCCGAGGGCATGATCTACGGCTCTGTTTGCAGCGGCATCGAGGCGGCGACCGCGGCCTGGCATCCCCTGGGCTGGAAAGCCGCCTGGCTCTCGGAGATCGAGAAGTTTCCCTCGGCCGTCCTTCAACGCCATTACCCCGACGTCCCGAACCTCGGGGACATGACGACGATTCACGACAGACAGGAGTTCAAGAATGGAGCAATCGACCTTCTCGTGGGAGGAACCCCCTGCCAGTCCTTCTCGGTGGCCGGGCTGCGAAAGGGAATGGCAGACCCGCGTGGCAACCTGGCCCTCGTCTTTCTCCGAATTGCTGACCTCGCTCGGCCCCGATGGATTGTCTGGGAAAACGTGCCCGGCGTCTTGTCGTCCAACCGAGGGCGGGATTTTGGAGCCTTCCTCGGGGCGCTGGGCCAACTCGGGTATGGGTGGTCCTATCGAATCCTGGACGCTCAGTACTTCGGAGTTCCCCAGCGCCGCCGTCGCGTCTTCGTTGTCGGATATCTTGGAGACTGGCGACGTGCCGCGGCGGTACTTTTTGAGCCCGACTGCCTGCGCCGGAATCCTGCGCCGAGCGGCAAGGCGAGGGCGGGCGTTGCCGCCCTTACTGCAACAGGCGTTGGAACTTGCGGCGCGGACGATAACCAAGCCCAAGCAGGACATTTGATCGCGCACACTTTGCGTGGAGACGGCTTTGATGCGAGCGAGGACGGAACGGGGCGGGGGACGCCGATTATCCCGATCCTTGAAGCCGGCGCGCGAAACGGAAGAGGCGGTCTTTCCAACGTCGTACCACCGCTCAAGGCAGAGTCGGGCGTGAGCGGGAAAGGAGACGGAGCTCCTCTGGTGTTCCAACAGAACAGCAAGTCGGAGGTCCGCGAGATGGGTGACCGGACCGGCGCGGTTACGTCCGGGCCCGGCGCCCAATGCCAGAACTACCTCAAGGCCGGGATGGCGGTGCGCAGGCTGACCCCACGCGAGTGCGAGCGACTCCAGGGACTTCCTGACGACTACACGCTGGTCGCCTGGCGCGGTAAACCGAAAGAGGAATGTCCCGACGGCCCTCGGTACAAGGCCATCGGCAACTCGATGGCGGTGCCCTGCATGGTCTGGCTGGGGGAACGGATTCAAAGAGTAGAGGACATTATGAATGTCAAAAAATCTAGTATAGTTCCGAATGCCCCGCCTGCGGCGCGGTATGATCGCGCCTCTGGCTACAACTGCCCGGACGGCGCTCGGCCGGGGGATATCTGCGTCTGCATCCAATGCGGGGCCATTTGCGAGTTTGACGCAGGGATGATGCGGCGATTGGTTTCCGAGGCGCAATGCCGGGAGTCGAACATGGCTTGCGCCAGGGAAGCACGGGCGAAGATTCGATTGATGCGGGGGATTGTTCGGTGAACAAGAAGAAAGAGCCAGAGGCGCCCGCAGGATTCGTCTGGTGCAACGGCCTATGGGTCCCGCGTGTCACTCCTAGCCCAGATGTGGAGAAAGCTATCTTTTCAACCAAGATTCTTGGATTCCGAATTTCAAAATGAAATTCGCCTACGCCGATCCTCCGTATCTTGGCTGCGCCACTAAATACGATCATCCTGAAACTAGGAAGTGGAATACCCTGGCGGCCCACATCGACCTCATGCGCCTGCTCGAGCTCGAGTACCCAGACGGCTGGGCCATGTCTTTGCATTCGCCTTCGCTCCAGGCGATCCTTCCGCATGCCCCCCCCCTATCCGCGTTCTCGGGTACTGGCATGGGTCAAGCCGTTCTCCTGCTTCAAGCCCGGAGTTGGCCTAGCGTATACCTGGGAGCCGGTCATTTTCTGTGGCGGGCGTAAACGGTCTACCAAAGACGCGACCAGCAAGGATCACTTGATCGAGTCCGTGGCGCTTCGCAAGGGGCTTTGCGGTGCAAAACCGGCACGCTTCTGCATTTGGTTGCTGGATTGCCTGAATTTTCAGCCCGGGGACATCCTGGACGACCTATTCCCTGGGACTGGGATCATGGGCCGCGCCGTAGCTGGGCGCATCGGATTGCCTGAGCAAGGAAGCATGATATGATTCCTGGGCTATCAAAGCCTGATGTTATATCCTCCGTCGATAAACTTGACAAGCAGAAAGACTTAGAGTAATATTTCACCCATGGTAACCCCGGCTGTAGTTCCAGATTGCGGGCTTCGAGATCCCCTAGCCGGGGTTGCCTCTCGAAGCCCCTTTTATTTTCAGCGCGCTCGGCTGTCGCGCTATCAAACAAATGGCACCGAACTAGGCCGCCTGTCCTTTCGAGCACTACAGGCATTAAGGGGACCGACGGACGCGATAAAATGGGTACAACCTGTCCGCCCCGCCTTGGATCATCTTAGCTCTACATCACAGAGAAAAGCCAAGGGCAGTAGAAAGGTCCGCTGCCGGCCCACAGGCCGAGACATTTTCCCTTCGATCTGCCCTGCTTAAGTCTCTTCTGGCCGCCCCGCAGGGCAGATCCAAGGCAAAAGCGTATTACCCCAATTATTACTTGCGGAGATACCCGGATGCAGCTCTTCAACATCGAACCAAAATGTCCTGAATGCAGTCACACCTTCAAAATAACCGTGAACACCTGGACCGGAGAACACACAGTCCTTGCCGAGTTTAAGGCTGGCTATGGTCAGCTCATGGCGGTAGTGGAGCACTACAAGAAGCTGCGCGGGTTTGATCTTATCCCGACTTGGAACGGCACCTATAAGGCGAGAGCCATGGCCGCGGCGAAGCGGATCCTGAACTTCCTTCGCAAGCTCGATGATCCCGTGGACGTGGCCAAAGAGTATCTAAGCGAGCTCCAGGACCGTTGTCAAAGAGAGAACTGGAAAGGCTGGAGCATCGAGCGGGCCGCAAAGGACGTAGACCATTGGTTGGCCGGGAAACAAGAGGTATGGCGCAAATGATTTGCGTTGGCGGCGTGACCTGGACGGATGAAAACGAGACCCACGAATATTTTGAGAAACTAAGTGAGAAATACGGATCCGGGATAGTTGAGCCTTCCTGTGGTGATGGCGGGATAAATTTCAAAGGCTGCGGAAAGACCACTTGTTATATCATCATAGACGATTCTCAGAACAGCAAAAATAAACACTGGTGGCTGGGCCTGACCAACATCGGGACTTATGGATTTGAGGGGCAAGTTTTTATACCCATCCGGGTATGCCATCGTTGCTCAGCTGCTCATGACGGCTGGCTTTGTGGGTTGAAATTCCCAGAACAAAAAGAAACCGAGATAGCCAGAGCCGACAAATGGCCCATGACGCCGGCCGAGATCGTGGAATACAAGAAGATTTTCGAGGCAGCCTACAAGAAAGCCAGAAACCATTGCATAGACAACGTGTCGAAAGTCAAGACTTCCCGTCGATACCTGATGAAGGAATAATAACATGGCAGAAATCAATACCACTGAAAAGAAAAATCCTAGAGCCGGCAACCGAGCTGCTGGCAAGCGTTTTGAAAAGAAGTTGGAGGATTTTTTGGTGACTCTAGGCTATCGAGTCCAGAAGGCAGGACAGCGGGTGCTCTGGCTCAAAGACAAGAAAACCCACAAGATAAGGCCCATATCATTGAGTGCGGATTTTTTTGGGTGCATAGACCTAATTGGGATCCATCCAAATAAGTGTCAAACCCTTTTCGTGCAAGCCACCTTGGATCATGTTACAGGACGCAAGAAAGACGAGATCCAGCAGATCCCATGGAATTTCAGCGGGCAAAAGGTTCAGCTCTGGCGCCGGCAAGACGGGATCATGGGCGGGATTAAGGTTGAGGCACTACAGCCCGAAGGCACCTGGCACGAAACAATATTCAGGCTTAGGCCCGGAGAATGGCCGACATGCCTGTAAACCAAGACGCAGGAGGAATCATGTCTACCGCAACAGCAGATAAGGCGAGCAAGAGCAAATCCAACGGGGCCAAGCAGCAGGAGCTGCCCGGGACTCCCCAGCCCACAGGAGCGGGAAAGCTAGCTCTGAACTATATCTCCGACAAGGAGGATATCGACTCCAGATATGAGCGCCTGGAGAAGAAGGCCGAGGAAGTCAAGAAGGCGATGAAAGAAGAGGGTCGGAGCACGCTGACGGTTCAGAGTCCTGAGAGCCAGAGAAAGTATGATTTCGTAGTCAGGAGACACGAAAAACTTAGCGTGATCCGCCAGAAGGAGGGCTTCAAGACCAAATAGCACCGGGGCCCTTGTGGCCCCACAAATTTCATGGACAACTTAATCCCGCTAGCAGACAACCTCCTGGTGCGTCCTTGGGGCAGGGATAGAGTTACCAAAAGCGGGCTAATTATCCCAGAATCCGCCAGGACGCCAGCTTTTATGGGTGATGTGCTGGCGGCCGGCCCAGGGCGTCGCGGATCCGACATGCGTCAGATCCAGAATCCAGTAAGATCAGGAGACCGGATATTGTTCAGGCGCTTCTCAGGTACTGAAGTCAAGAGCACCAGCGATGCAGAAGCAGAAATCCTGATGGAGAGCAACCAAGTCCTAGCCGTGCTTGGTGAGGCTGGACAATGCGGCTGCCGTTGTCACGATAAGCGATAGTCGGAGGATAGCATGAGTCAAATCGGGCAGATAATAAAGGCCGAGATACAACCACTGAATTGCCAAGAGCTCTTTGAGCGTTTCCTGCGTCTGAGCGTAGCCAACGGTGACGCCAGTCGGCATACCTTGAATTCCTATCGAGAGGGCCTAGCTTGCTATTTTGGATGGTGTAGATTCCAGGACTTGCCCCCGGAGTCTTGCACCTTCGACAACATAGAAGCCTATCGCAAGTGGCTTATCTCCAAGGGTTACAAAAAAGGCACGATCGAGCTGCGGCTACTTGCCGTCAGAGTTCTTTACAAAGCTCTACAGCGATGGGGGATGCGGGCGGATAATCCCGCCCTTGGGGTCAAGGCGCCGCGGGAACTTACCCCAGCCAATCTGGGCATACTACGAAAGGCTCTAAGCTCGGAGGAAGCGAGGAAGCTACTTGAATCCTTGCCTTCTGGCCGAGGGGCGGTAAGCGCGCGCGATCGGGCTCTGATTATGACCATGCTGTTTCAGGGGCTCAGAGTAAGCGAAGTGGCGGACTTAAGGCTGGTAGACTTGGACACAGCTGAATTCAATTACCTAGAGGTCCTAGGCAAAGGAGAAAAGAGCCGCAGATCATATCTATCTGGACCCCCACGCGGGGCCATCATCCAGTGGCTTGACTACCGCGGGCTAGATACTCCCACCCAAGCCTTATTTTGCCGCCTAGATGTTCCAGGGAATCCCCATCTTACTACCCGATCCATACAACGCATCACCGACTTTTATCTAAGGCGCTCAGGGTTGAAGCAGGCCGGCCGATCCGCACACGCTTTGCGCCACACTTTTGCTATCATGTCGCTGATCGGAGGGGCGCAGCGGGAAGCCATAGCCGAGGCCATGGGACATTCCGACATAAGAACCACTGACGTATATCTAAGAGCCGCCGCATGCTTCCAATCCAATCCAGCTGAAGCGGTAGTTAAGGCAATTCAAAAAGAGGTAAACCAACATGGGTTATAAAGAGATGAAGGGTAAGTTGAAGGAGAACGGACGTGAAGTGCGTGTCAAGTGGAATGAGTATGCCGGCTTTTACGAGGTCCTAGACTCGAAGGGGAACAAACTTACCCATTTCGACAACCTCAAGGACGCTTCCGCTGCTGGAGTTGTTCTTGTCGTCCCCAAGCCTGCACCCGATGAGCCAGCAACAGCGGCTCCTTAACTGCCGGCTTTAAGATCGGAGTTCAGACGGCCCGCTAGGGTGAGAAGCGGGCCGTTTTCTTTTGGCTTTTAGTGCCGACTTTAAAGCTGGCTTTTAGGTTGGAAACGGCAATGTCAGAATATGCTAATTTGTCGTCAATTAGCATGTGCCGACTTATCCACAGGTTTTCCACATGTGGGTAAGTCTCCAAGCCGCATCAAATCATCTTCATACATCGGCCAACCTAAAGGACAATTACAGATGCGCCCACATAAAGCCCTGGGGTTATGGTTCCAGGGCTCGTAGGAAAATGGCGAATACGGGCAAGGCTGCTTGTGGATCAGTCGCATAGATAACCCAAGGCTGGGCCCTGGCTCGGCCCCAGGAGCAGGCGCCCCTGGGGCCTTGTCAGAGTCCAGCTATAGCCACTCCCCGCACAGCTTGTTTTCCTGGCCATGCAGGCAGAAGGATATCCGCTCGGCTAGGTACTGCGCCGGCCCATAGGGCGGCCGGATGATAACCCCACCCTTGGGCCCTAGCCGTAGGCCTAACAGCCTCCCCACGCTAGCCGACAGCCCCCGGATATGCCCCTGACCACTGTTTTCCTCAGCCGCCCCGCATGAGCACACGCAGAACAAGGACAGCTCCGAAGGCCCCCGCCTGACAACATAGACCGTGCTCAATTCCGGCAACAAGTCCAGGAGCATGGTCCGGTCCTCTTCAGTGAGACCACCAGCAGATATAACCTTGCTCATGCCTTGACCGCATAGCGCACGATGGCCGCAGCTACCGCCCCGTTAATCTCCTGGCCCTTTGAGACCGCCTCCCGCACGTCCTTGAAGAGCCGGCCTATGTCCATGATGTTGATTTGCACCCCGGCGCCTTGCCGGTAGTACGATTGCTCTATGAGCTTGTCCAGCTTGTCCCCCATTGTGTTTACCTCCCTGGCCCGTTAAAGGCCCTGGGTCATGGCCCCGGGGATTGCTCCCCAGGGCCACTACTCAGGGCCCTAGCCCAGCAAGGCCAACGCGGAATCCCAGGCTTTCTGCTTCAAGTCCGCCCCCGATCCGAAGAGCAGCGAGGCCGCCCTAGACTCCAGCTTGTCCCGGCCCTGCCCGCGTGAGCTCCGGGTATGGTCTACATACTCGGTCACGGCATTGAAGGCCGCCCAGGCCGTACCCTTGACGCCCGGCAGGTTGTTTCCCTTGCCGTGCTCGAACATCCCCGAGACTTCCTCAATGATGTTGAGGGCCCGGCCCGACAGCTCCCGGCGCCCAGGGCCAATCAAGGACGCTTCTTTGGGGAGCAGGCCGGTAGACTTCAGGAAGGCTTCCCAAGTGGCGCCACGGACCTGCACCCGGGTCATAGCTTGGGCCGCTTCCTCGAAGATACGGAAGCGCTCTTGAATGATCCCCAGCCCCTCGCGCACATCAGCCACCCGCAGCCCCATGGCCGCAGTATGCCTGATCTTTTGCTTACGGCTCCCATCGCCCACCGCCACATTCAAGGTGTTCTGACAAACCACCCTTATAGGAGTGAACATCACTTGGACCGCGGACGTGCCGTCATGCGTGTTAGTGAGCAGCAGGAACTTATCCGCCACATCATCGCCCACCACGCGCACCTGGCCCGGGAGCTTGGCGAGGATCCAGACCCGCTCACCAGCCCCAAGCGCTCCCGCCGTGTGGTAGATGGCCTCTTTGGAGCCTACCACGGCATCGAAGAAGGAGAACGCCTCCCGGTTTTGCAACGGCCGGTAGACCTCCCCCACCACTCCGAGAACGTCTTTAGAATCTTCTCGGATGGTAGCGTAAGCCGCAGGCACCAAACGGCCGTCCTTGAGATACAGCGGCTCTTTGACCACTCCCCAACCCAGCCCCGCCGCCTCTATGGCCTGCGCCGCGGTGGCTACGCCTTCCAGCTTGCGCCCTAGACCGTGCCAAGGTTCGGCGCCGGTGTAAAACATCGAGTTCACGTTATGCATGTTACCCCCTTTATTTTATTCTACTTGATTCTAAGACGGTAAATAGACAGCCCCCGTCGGTGTTCATGGCCGTAGTCTTAGACTACTTCCCCGACGAGGGCTGAAAACAAAAGAACTACGAGCCATGAACACCTTAAGTATAGCAGATGTGCGCCGCCTGTCAAGGCCCACAAGACCCATAGGTCCCCAACCCATTCGGCCCATCCCGCCCTAGGCCTAGCGCCCCATCCCGAAACACAACACCCCCCGCCAGCACCCCACCACGGAAAGGGTAGGGATAGGAAACATCTACGTCTATGCTCTTCCTCTTCTCTACTACATCTATGGTTTATAATAGTATTGTAACTATCATCATCAATATAAAAAGAATAGTAAAGAATTGACAAATTAAAGCATTGAATGACCAGGCAAGTACGACTTGTCAAATAAGATCAGTACAAGAGCGTTAGTAGAGCTTGGCTGATTTGGAGACCATCCCGGCATGCAATGAACGTCAGGAACAGAGCAGCAGGAGAGGACCCATGGTATAGTGGGTTATTGGTTCGGAGGATGAGGGCGGACATTGGATGGTTAAGATGATGAATCAGAGTAGATTGACATAGCATCCCCCGACCCCCCGAAAAAACTTTCGGCCTAGATGATCCAGCAGGCCCAGACCTGCCCCCGGGCTATTCCCCCTCGGAGTGTCGCATTACCCGGCCTATGTGACGGCCGGCAAGGGCCTTCCCAGGCTCCAGGATCGGCCCACGGGAGAGTATCCGACCCCGGATGGGGCCCCCGGCCACCCCCTAGAGCGGGTGTTCAAGTCCACCCAGAAAGCGCATATTGATTTTTCCACCTCACTTTACATCACACAAACCCTATTCCAAGGCCTATCCTTGCGATTTTGAGCCGATAAACAGGGGGTTCCAGGCATCCAAGAGCCAAAAGCCGCCCCTCCACCCATTGGAGAGCCAAGAAGTGGCACTTTATGGCTATTAGCCTTCGATGATGTATAATATCGCGTATGTTAAATATATCTGAGATGCAACAGCAGTTAAAGTCCATGGGGCTAGGAATGCGGTACTGGCCATTCCTGGAGAACGCTGAGACAGAGACCATCCTGCTGGCATCGCGCCGGCCGGCCTGGATCTTGGATGATGGGCGCCTGGAAGGCACCCAGGCCGAGATATACGATTCGGCTACTATCCGGGTTTGGACTTCGCGTGTTCTTTTGGCGCGGAGGATAGCGGCTGAGTACAACCTGAAGATCCGCCTGCTGAACGGCGAATGTATTTTGGATATCCCTGCCGCTTTGGCTGACGGCCTTCTGCCGCGGTTTGGTGTGAAGTCCAGAAAGCGGCTTACGGAAGAGCAGCGCCGGCTGGCTGCTGAACGATTCGCCAAGATCAAGTCTGAAAGGATTTCAGAACCACAGGCTTGAGTCTGCTGCAATCACCATGCTATGATGCGCGCATGGTGCAAATCATCTTCTGGCTTTCCGTGACCGTAGCCGTGAGCATTGCCTTGGCGGCCATCTTCATCATCATCTGCGAGTGCTGGCCCGAGCCCAAGGACTGATGGCATGGTCCGAGATTTCGTAGCCTTCACTCTCACCGCGTTCGGGTTCTCAGCTATCCTGGCGGTTGTTCTCAAGATCTGCTTTGAGTGAGCTCAAAGAACCGCCATCCTGGGTCATAGTCCTCATGGTCCTGCTGATATTCCTGGCCCTGATTTCCAACAGAGACCTACCAGCTCTGTTTCTGGACAAGTAATCTCCCACCGTCGGAAAACTTGACAAGAAGAAAATCCGACTGTTACACTTCCACCAAGCTCGGGCGAGCGACACACTATGCTTGCTCGGGTTTATTCATGTGAAGAGATAGCACCCAGCGTTGCTGCCCGAGCAACGCGCAGGGGGCCCTTGACTCGGCGCTCTCTGCATCCCGCCCCCGCTGGACTTATCACCCAGCGGGGGTCTTTCTTTTGGAGGCCGGCATGAAAAAGAAACGCACCACACATCGCAGCCGGAAAGGCAAGAAGCTCTATGCCTGCCGTGATCGCCGCGGGCGCTTCAATGATATCCAGTCCTACAAGAAAGCACACGGCCAAGATGTGCGGCGCAAAGCCAAGGGAGAGTGCTGAACATGGGTCCTTACGGTCACGGCAAGATTGGAAAGGTCTTGGGCGAGTTCAAGCGCGGATCGCTCAAGTCGGGCTCCGGGCAAAGCGTCACCAGCCGCAAGCAGGCTATCGCAATCGCATTGAGCGAGGCCAGGAGAGCCGGCGCGAGGATCCCCAAGCCCAAGCACAAGGGCGGGGAGTTGATGGGCGCCATGAAGCGCAGGATGGTCAAGAGTGCCTGAGTTCCAGCCGGTATCTCCAGCCGAGGTAGTTCCGGCCGCTATCGTGTCCGGGATTCCAGCAAACGTGGATCCTCCCGGGAATCCCGGTGTTTTGGTCAGGGGCCATGTTTTCCGGCCTGTAGTGATCGGCAAGGGCCAACTCCACAGGCTCAGCACCCGGGAAGCTCGCTTCCTGGACAAGTTCTTGGAGACCGGCAATCTGGATATCGCCTGCCAGGAGATCGGCATAGCCAACGGGACAGGGATCAATTACCTCAAGCGGCCTCACATCAAGCGCTACATCGAGGACATGACGCGCCAGCAGGCCCTGGCCGCTGGCTTGACCATGGAAAAACTCATGGCGAAGCTCAGCGCTGGCCTAGACGGCGAGATCAACCTGTCCAAGGATCAAATCGAAATCGTAAAAGTCGCGGCCCGCATCCTTCGGCCCTCTACTCCCGGCCTTCAGATCAACTTGCAGCAGAATAATATCGGCTCCAGTTCTCCCTATTCTCTCATGACCCCAGATCAGCTTACTACCGCCATGCGGGAGCGCGTGACTTTCATCGAGGGGCGCAAGGAATGAGCAATGACGTTTCCCGCTCCGACCTTCGAGATCAGCTTGAGGCTGCCGATCGGCAGTTCGGACGCGAGAGCCTTTTCTACTTCACCAAGTTCTGTCTAGGCTATGCTGAGCTCCAACCAAACCCTCACAAAGAAGTCTGCAAATTCGCTGAGGACATAGCCGGAAAAGATCGTTTCGGATTGGACCTGGAGCCCCGCGGCTCCTTCAAGACATCAATTTTCTCACAGGCCCTACCAGTCTGGCTATTGCTGAGAAATCCCAACGTCCGCATTCTACTTGACTCTCAAGTGCTACAGAATTCCATGGACAACCTGGGTGTCGTAAAAGCCCATCTTGCCAGCGAGCGCTTCCGCTACCTCTTCGGAGATTATTGCGGCAACCATTGGTCGCAAGAAGAGATCACCATATCCAAGCGCACCATGCACAACCTCAAGGAGCCTTCGGTCAGATGCGCCTCACCGGAGCGCGTTCAAGTCGGGCCACACTACGATTTCATCATTGCGGACGATTTGGTGTCCGATATCAACAGCAAGACCCTTGAACAGCGCCGCATGGTGAAGGACCATTTCCGCCTTCTTTTCTCTCTCTTGGAGCCTGACGGGAAGATCATTGTTGTTGGGACCCGCTGGCACTATGACGACGTTTACGACATGATAGCCCGCGAATTCCCGGAATTCAAAACGCGGATCATGGACGCCGAGACCAGCGGTCTTAACGGCGGGCTCTATTTCCCAGAACGCCTCGACAAGCAGTTCCTTACCGATCAGCGGCGCCGGCTTGGGCGGGATTTCTACAACGCGCAGTACCGAAACGATCCGGCTCCACTGGATGGGGACGCTGCCTTCCAGCGTTCCTGGTTCAAGCGCTACGATACCAAGCCTAGCGGCTGCTACGGCTTCATCGCGGTTGATCCTGGCGGCGCCAATAACGACTCGGACGAGTGGGTAATGCTTTCAGCCTACTGCCACTGGAACGGAGACCTCTACTACGAGGATATGATCCGAGGCAATTTCCGCAGCGGACAGGCATGGAATATGCTTTTTGATCTTGCCGCTCGGGTAGATCCAATAACGATCGCCCTGGAGACTACCGGCCCACAGAAATATCTCCTGGAAAGCCTCCAAGACGAAATGCGCCGGCGCGGCAAGTACCTGAACGTGACGCCGCTTGCCCATGGGCCGGATACTTCCAAGGAAATCAGAATCTTGCGACTTCAGCCCCGCTATCAATGCGGCGCCATGTATCATTCTCACCAAATGGAGCCGTTTGAGGAACAGCTTTTGCGTTTTCCAAAGGGCAAGGACGATATGGTTGACGCCGCGGCCATGATCCTTGAGGTTGCCGTGGCTCCAAGGACCCAGAAACGCCAACAGACGCCTATTAACAGCGTAGATGATTTGATTTGGCGAACCATGATGGGCCAGAACAAGGGCCGCTACGTTCATTCCTGTCTTGGAAGTGAGATATGACACACATACCATGCCTAGCTCTTGTCGCAATCGCGGCTGGAGCTCTGCTTTTGGCCTGGCGTGTCCATGCCGAGGCCCGGAATGAGCGCAAGGACCTTCTCAACCGCCTCATGGCCCGCGATTATGGCGAATACAAGGTCCTGAGTGCCCCGGGTGCAAAGCCGCCTAGGCGAATTTCCATGACTGATGAGCTCGAAGTGGAGATCGAGAAGCGCCAGAAGGTCTTAGCGGAGGCTGGCAGACATGCCTGACGCCCCCGCAGTAGGCATCCTAGGCAAGCTGGGCGAAATGGCCGGCGTTGCCGTCCGCAAACTGGCTCCCGGGAATGGACTCCCCAGGCAGGAAGATGCTTTCAAGGACGAAATCAAAGAGGCTGAGGAATTCTTTCAGGATGCTCTGTCTGAGCAGAAGGCCTATCATCGCGTGTGGTATCGAAACATCGCCTATTTCATGGGCCTTCAGTGGATGGACTGGGATGATCGCACCAACAATCTCATCGAGCCCCCGGCGCCATCCTGGCGGGTTAGATTCGTGGCCAACCTTATCATGCCCACGATCAGGACCGAAGCGGCCAAGATACTTCGCACCCAGCCGAATTTCCAGACCATTCCAGGCAACGACAGCCAAGAGGCGCGGCATTCCGCAAAGATCGGAAACCGCGTCCTCGAAGCCAAGTTCTACGAAGATGATTTTCAGCGCAAGCTCTACAACCTGACAATGTGGTTCCTGACATGCGGGCATTCGTTTCTCTGGAGCCTCTGGGATGGGACCCGCGGACGCTCCTGGAGTGACATGCTCAAGGACCCAGCCACCGGACAGCCGATGATGGGGCCGGATGGACAGCCGGTTCGCAAGACATTCTTTGAGGGCGACCTGCTTCACGACGTTTCAAGCCCATTTGAGACTTTAATGGAGCCCGGGGCGCCGGAAGATTTCAACGAGCATCGGCGCATCATGCGCTACAAGCTCCGCAGTCTCAGTTATGTCAAAGATCGCTACGGCGTGGAGCTGCCGGCCGATGATATCAAGAACGACGTGCTCTTGCAGATCCGGCTTGCCCGGCTAGTCTCTGGTTCTGCCGCCCCAGTCTCAAGCACACCATCTGCGCTCAAGAATCTTGTCATGGTCAAGGAGTATTTCGAGCTCCCCACCATGAAGAATCCCGAGGGCCGGAATTTCGTCTACGCTGGCGGCAGGATACTTGCAGAGCCGCGGTCTATAGACTATTACCTGCGTGGAGAGAGAGCCCTACCGTGCGGGAAATTCGACCACATCACAGTTCCAGGGCGGGCTTATCCCATTTCCATCATTGAGCAGATCGCACCCTTGAACTTGGTCTACAACAAAATGAACAGCCAAGTGATCGAGAATGCCAATCTCCTTTCCCGGCCCAAGGTTCTTTCTCCAGAGGGGTCTCTTTCTGAAGATCATTTCACCACAGAGCCCGGGGAAATCGTTGAATACCGTCCGATTGGCGGCATGAAGCCAGAGCCCTTTAAGCCCCCGGAAATGCCGCAGTATTTTTTCCTGATGAAGGACGCCATTCCAGGCATGATTGACACGGTAAGCGGGATATTCGATGTTTCCCGCGGGAAACTACCACGCCGAGCCACTTCCGGCCGCGCTATTGACCTTCTTCAAGAGGCCGATGAGACCAGGATTGCTCTTACCATCCGAAACTTTGCTTCAAGCCTTGAGCGTACTATGAGCATAAGCCTGGCGACTATGGGCCGCAAATATAGCGAGCAGCGTACCCTCAAGAAGGTTGGCCCATCACATGAAGTCGAAGTAATCACTTTTCGCGGCGCCGACCTCCGGGACGCCGACACAGTTAGGGTCTTTATGGGTGCAAGTCTTTCAAGGGCCGCAAAGAGCCAGCTCGGGCTCGAACTCCGAAAGGAAGGCCTAATCTCGAAAGATACTCTCATGAAGATCCTCGAACTTGGTGATATCAACATGGCCTTTGACGTTGACTCGGATCAGATATCCTATGCCCGCATCGAGAACATGGGCATGGCGAAGGGAATTATCTACAACGCTGGACAATACGAGCCGCACCAGGCCCACAAAGCGGAGCACACGGAATTCCTTAATTCCGAGATCGGCCAGAAGCTGCCCCTGGAAATCCGGCAGATTTTCGATCAACACATAGCGGAGCATGATGCTTTTGAGAGCCCCGTGGCGGGTGGCGTTATGCCGCAGCAGGATTTTGGGGCGCCGTTACCGCCTAGCGGCGTCCCTCCGATGGCTGAAGTACCAGGACAGGACTTAGGCGGACTATAGGCGGATCGAGAGATCCACCAACCCGAAAGGGAGTGGAGGAAAGGAGACATGGCAGACAAAGCAGGAGCAGCAGAAGTAGGCAGCACCGTAGGGACAACCCCATCGGGGACCCCGGGTGCTTCCAGTACCGGCGCGGGCCAACCTTCGGGAGCCTCGCCGCAAGGGTCCTCGGCGTCTACCGGGGCCCAGGCCGGCCAAGCCGCAGGCCAACCTTCGGGAGCCGCGGCGCCTGGTGAGTACGAGATCAAGGTAGACGGCAAGACGCGAAAGGTTTCTTTGCAGGAGTTAGTCACCCTTGCACAGCAAGGCGATGATTACACCCGCAAGAGCCAGTCGCTCTCGACGCAGAAGCGGCAGCTTGAGCAGGAGCACCAAGCGAGGATTGATGCCGCAGTAGCAGCTCGAATCCAGGAAATCCTGGCCGAAGGGGGCCAGGCTGGAGAAGGCGAAGATGGGGGGGCGAATCCTGGCGCCGCGGTATCGGAGACCACGGCAAGGCTACAGGCCATTGAGCACAAGATGGCGGACGACAAGTTAGATAACACGCTCAAATCATTAAAGCAGGAATTCCCGCTTCTAAACGAGCGGCTTTTCATGCTTGAGGCCATGGAAGCCAAGGTCAATAAGTTCGAGGACCTGAAGGATCTTGCCAAGCAGCATCAGGAGGCGCGAGAATCCGAGCGCGGACAGATATTCGAGTCCATGCTTACGGATGGCAAGCACCCCCTGGTGAGCCAGTACCGCCAAAAGGCCATAGAAGAATATTTGGCCCAGAAAGCCAAGGAGAACGGGGCGACTCACGAAACGGGTGCTACCGGATCGCCTGGCGGCGGAGCTGCACCATCGAAACCTAAGAGCTGGGATGAGGCGGATAAGATCGCCCTGGGAATCCTAGAGAAAGCGCACAGCTAGCGTCAGAGCCAAACAGGAGGACTTATGGCCGTCGATTCAGCAACGCTGTCAACGGCGTCCGGCATTCTCAAAGAAGTCTACCAGCCGGGCATCGTGGATCAAATCAACAACCCCAATGCGTTGATGGCCGAGGTTGAGAAAACCTCAAAGGACATCATCGAGGGCAAGTACGCCGTGATTGCCCTTCGCATGGGGGTTTCCCAGGGCATCGGCGCCCGTGCCGAACTTGGGACCCTGCCTTCCGCCCAGAGGACCCTTGTGGTTCAGTCTCGGGCGCTGCTGAAGTTCCTCTATGGAGTGATCCGGGTTTCCGGGCCGTTCCTGGAGTCCAGCCGGACGGATCGGGCCTCTTTCATCCGCGGCCTGCGCTCCGAGTCGGAGGGCATCACGGAGGCCATGAAGCTGGATCTCAACCGCCAGCTCTATGGCGATGGGTCCGGCCAGGTCGCAGTTTGCGGAGTCAGCGGGCCTTCTCTCACCGTGACGCTGGATGCGGATGCGAACATGCTCTATTTCGAGGAAGGCATGATCGTTGACATCCGCACGTCAGCCACCGGAACGGCCGTGGCCAACGGGACCAACCGCGAAGTCGTTTCGATCAATGTGACGGCCAAGACCATCACGCTCGACACGGCGGGCGGGACCGTGACCGTTACGGCGGCTGAGTCCGTCTACCGGGCCGGCAACCGCAACAACGAGATCACCGGACTGGGGCTCATCGTGAGCGACACCGGGACCTTGCAGAACGTGGACCCGACGGTTTCCGGCAATACCCGCTGGAAGGCCCGCGTCAACAGCGCATTCGGAGTACTCACCTTGGCGAAAATCCAGGATGAGTTTGATCGGGTGCATGATGCCTCTGGAGAGTGGGTCAGCCATCTATTCTCCAACAAGGGTCCGCGGAACAAGTATCTGGAGCTTCTGAACGCCGACCGGAGGTACATGCCCCAGGAAGCCACCAAGACTCTCAACGGCGGCTTCAAGGGCCTGAGCTATACCGGGGGGGGGACAGAGGCCGTCTGGGTCAAGGATCCTTACTCGCCGGATCGGAAGATATTCGGAGTCACCATGAAGCGGCTGGAGTGGCGCCGCCTCAAGGACTTCGAGTTCATGGAAGTCGGAGGGTCCGCATGGCTCCCCGACATATACGGCGCGAGCGCGGCCGACGCTTACAAGGCGGTCCTGGCGTCGTATGCCGAGCTCATCACGACCCGGCGCAACGCGCATTTCCGGGCCGATGCGGTGACGGTCTAGGAGCTAAAGTCTGCAAATGAGATCGCCCCAGAGGACGCCTCCGACATGGTTCGCAAAGGCTTTGCGGGCCATAGATCATCGCTTGCGGGTGCGCTGGCTTCCAGCGCAACGCAGGTGGATGATCACGGAGCGCGTCCCTGGGGCGGTCTTTTGCGGGCTCTTGGGCTCTGTACCGCTTTATCGCGTATCGCAGCAGGAGCAGCGCGTGGTTTTCTGCGAGGAATTGGGAAGCCGCGTGTTGGATTGGGTCAGGCGAGTGGACATGAGCCGCTTCCAGACCCAGGACGACATGATAAAGAGACTCAACGTGGACGAGAGTGACCACAAACCAACAGCTAGCTTTGCTTAGGCTCTGGCTTGGAGAGCCGTCGGATTCAGCGCAAGCGCGTTTTTCTCCTACTCAGCTTGTTCTGGCGCTAAACGAAGGCCGGCGCTGGTTCTGTGAGAAATCCAAGAGCTTCCATATCAAGGATTCCCAGCAGACCAATCCCAGCAATGTAGCCACAAATATTTATTCCATTCCCAACGATGTGATGGGCTTTTGGCTTGTGGAATGGGACGGTATCCCCCTAGATCCAGTAGAGACCGTCGATTGGCGTTCACGAATTGGCGACCGGGACGACATTCAGGGCATCCCAGAGGTTTATCAATACTTCGCCAGGCAGTTGCAGCTTTTCCCGGTCCCATCGGATCAAAAGACCCTGAAATACCACGGCTGGGGCTATGCGGCCGAGCTCATAGACGGCGGGAATGATCTCGATTTGACGGACCAGCAGGCCCGCGGTCCCATTTGGTACACCACATGGCTTCTCAAGGGCGCGGATGAGCGTGACGATCGCGGAGAATTGGCTAAAGCCTTGGAAATCTCCCAGGAATTCATGCGACAATCCAAACCAAAGGGGCCGCGTTATGTGCGCGAGCCAAAGCAAGTGAGTCTATAACACCGGATACTCTATGGCTGATATCGTTTCGCCTTCCTCCAACTTCAGGAGCGACTTGCCAGAGCCGCCCAGGACCAAGCCGCAGGCCTTTGGCATCGGCAAGTTCGGCATCGGCAAGTTTTCTCCCAAGGATCCCACACGCTACCGCTGGGTGCGCGTGAAGGCGGCTGTCACGGCATTGCTCCTGGGCTTGTGCGTTCAGCAGGCAGCCGCCGATTCCTTCACCACGAATCTCAATCTCCGCAAGCCTAGCATTGATGTTGAGGATCCAGACACGCCATGGGGCGATAAGATCAACTCCAATTCTGACACCCTAGAAGCCGCGATATGCGACAAGCGAACAGGCTGTACCATCACCGGAGCAATCACTGTCACAAGCGGAGTATTTGCGGCCGGTGGATCATCCGTCAATGTGAGTGCTCCGATTCTTGGGAACGGGACAACCACATTCCCGCTACGCTTGGACAGTTCATCCGTGACATTGGCCGGGAATTCCTTCAACGGGGCGAACCAGCTTGTGAAGTTGAACGGTTCTATCGCACTCCCAGCGGCAAGCGGGGCCAATCTCACCAATCTAAACGCCTCGCAACTCGCTTCCGGCACGGTGCCGAATGCCAGGCTAGATTCGGCCTCCGTAACCCTGCAAGGGAATTCCTTCAATGGGACCAATCAGTTAGTCAAGACTGACGGATCTGGATTCGTGCCCAATGCCAACCTCGACCCATCCTCAGTAACCAAACTAGGACCGGCGATTGAGCCGGCAGAACTGCCGGCAGATGGATACCGGAGCACCTATCTCAACCAAACCGGAGACACAGCCGGGCACTTGACTTTCCAGGGATCAAGCATAACCGTAGGCGGGCAATCTGTCTTTGAGGGCTCAGCCACATTCAAATCCTCAGTCACGGTTGAGGCCAGGGTTCTTCTCCCGGATGGTTCTGCGACATTCCCCAGCTTGGCCTATACGAACGAGGTACAGACAGGCCTTTCACGCACGGGCGCCACGACTTTGCAACTGCTGTTTGGCGGCGGTTCTGCCATGGCCACATTCAACAGCGGCGGCTCATGCGGGGGGCTTGCCAATGGCTCAGGGCATGCCTGTTTGGAGAGAAGCCCTGATCCTGTCAGCCAGCCCAGCGTCAGGGGGTCCATATCCAACGCGAATACAGGCGTTCATTTCATGGCCGATACCGACCAAGTTCTGCTTGTGACTGATGGCGGGGAAAGGGCAAGGTTTGACCCTTCTTCTGGCGGGAGTGGGATTGCCTTGCGTGGGCCTACCACGATAACGTCAAGCGCTACGGTGACGGATGCCGTAAAGGCGACCAGCTTTACAGCTACCGCTATTGGCGCCGGGATATATTCCATTACCTCTTCAAGTGGCATTCATGTGCTTCAGGGGCGTGTGAAGCTCGAACAGGGAAGCTATATCGAATTCCCCGATGCGACGACCCAAGTCACGGCTTCCGGTGGCGGCGGCGGCGGGACTTTGATCTCGACGACGGTCTATATCCCACGCACGGGAAACCAGATATCCTCAACGACGCTCGGGGCCTGCGCTATCGGATCAACGGCGACTTTGACTATCACGGAATCTAGGCTGCGATTTGATGCTAATGTTTCGGTGCGGGTCCAGGACAATGGGGAATCCGCGCTGCTCGGAATTCTCATAGACGGTAAATTCTTCGACGGCCAAAGTTCGACCGTAGGCTTCACGACCGATCGGGCTTCTGCTGTCAACACTGAGTTCCAGGTGCCTATCAACATCGTGACGGCTTCAACCATAGCAGCTGGGGCGCATTCCTTCTGTATTACGGCGTCCGTGAGCGGCGGTGTGATAGTAGTGGCCCCGATCGGGTCCAATGTCGTAAACGCATTTAGGATATCCGAGGAAGGAGGTGGGGGATCGGGCGGATCAGCCGATGCTATGCTGCTTTCCAGCACTCAAACAGTGGGTGCAGCCAAAGTTTTTACTTCAAGCGTTACGGCAGGACCGTTGGTTGCGACAACCACGATTACTGTCACTCAAGGACTCTTTGTAAATGGCTGGACCGTGGTTGCGAGTTCCAGACCAGCAGGTGCGAATACGGTTTTCTTGACTGGATTCTCTTCTGCGGCTCTTCAATACCAAGTGGAGATTCGGTTTAAGAAAGAAACAAATGGCGGGATCTATGTGCGCTTCAACAACGATGCTGGGAATGTCTATGAGCCGGCGCAATTCGTTGGACTTGGGAACGGATCATCTGGAATAACCGAATCGGGGACTATGACTGAATGGCGTTTGACTGACGATGGACGCCCGGCAGTTGATGGAAAAGATTTCCAGTCAACAGTTACAGTCTGGGCTACAGTTCAAAGCAGCTCAACGATTATAGGACGCGCTGATTCCGTCTACTATACTCCCGCAAGCGGAAGATCTCGAAGCATGGATACGGTCCAATATAGCGGGGCCGCGGCCTTTACTTCCATGACGATCTACGCTTCAGCCGGCACATTCACCGGCGATGTTACGGTACTACAGCTCACAGGAGCGGCGCGATGAAATCTTTGACAGCGCTGTTAATCACTATCGGCATGGCCGCTACCATTTGGGCCCTACCGCAGACCTTTGATGTTTACACAACCAAGCTGGTTCGTGGGCAGATCACGGCCGACCTTGGGGCCGTTTCGGGGAGCGAGTGTGCCACTAGCACATTTTCGGTTTCTGGGATTAAAGCAGGAGCCCCGGTCGATATTGGTCCAGATGAAGCCTTTTTTACAGGCGCCCACATAACCATGACCGGAAGATGCACGGCAGATGGGGTGTTGACGATCCAGCGCTGTAATTCTGCCCTTGTGGCGTCACCGAATCCAGCGTCGGCCAATATTGAGGTTGCATACACAATTTTTCAATGAGAACCATGCTTACCGTCTTAGTAGTTTTGCTCTCCGGGTGTTCTCCACAGCCAAGAATTTGGAAATTTGGAGCTATCAAACCATTCTCGCTTTATTATGCCGAGCAGGCCCAGGTGAAAGAGGCTTGTGGCCCATTATGCCGCCCTGGTGTTCCAGCGTTCTTCAATCACGCCAAGCGAGAGCTATGGCTGAGCTGGAATGCCTGGGACAGGATACCGCATGAGCTTTGCCATGCTGAAGGCAACCATGAGGAAGTTTGCAGGAAGAAAGCTCCATAACGGAAATCGAGTAAGGAGGCACCATGGCAGTTTCTGATGGGCAGATCGCAGGGAAGGCCAACGGGGGCGCGGTGTATGAAGAGGCTGCCCGGGTCATGGCGTCCAGATGTAACAGCGTCTATGAATCCAAGGAGTTTTCAGTGGCCAACGGGGCCTCTAACTACTCCATGAAGAACAACGTGGCCAACGCATTTCTTACGGTCCCCAGAGCTCATCTTATCATCGTGAGAACGGATCAAAACATCACTTTCAAGCTGAATTCCACAGGCGGGGATGCAATCACTCTAACATCCACCGAGGGGTCTTTCACGCTCGACGCCGCGGAAGTCACGGACATTTTTTTCAGCAACAGCAGCGGATCGGCCGCAAACGTCAAGGTTGTGTTGGCCTAGGAGGCCCGATGAAAGCATTTTTGGCCGGGTTGGCATTGGCCCTGTCTCTACCAGCAACGGCCCAGATCGGCACAAGCCCGTCACGCTTCGGAGTTGACATTCCGCGGACTATCGAGCGCGGGACTTGGAGCTTTACCGGAGCCGTAACCTTCAAAGGTACGGTGGACATGTCCAGTTCGGCCGGGATCAGCTTTAGCACAACCACGCTGGATGTTGTGCGGCGAACGGGCGGCAGCATGTCCGGGCAACTCACCATGAACGCCCCTATCGAAATGGGGGGCAACCAGTTCATCAAGTTCAGCACAACGAGCGCCAATCCTGCTTATGTTCCAGGGCGTCTATTCTACAATTCCGGGCAAATGGCCTTGAGTTACTACAACGAAGAAGCAGACGTCACGTTAAATATCGGGCAAGATAATTATATTCGCGTGCGCAACAATTCGGGTTCAACCATTACAAACGGCCAGATCGTGAGGATTAGCGGAGCGCATGGCGCCATCGCTCCTACCATTGGGCTTGCCAAAGCCGATTCTCATGACAACCTCGGTTCCGTAGGAGTGGCCACGCATGATATCGAAAACAACAGTTTCGGCTATGTCACGGCTCAGGGCAAGGTGCACGGTTTGAACACTTCTGCTTTTACTGAAGGGGCGATAATCTATCTCTCATCCATTACCTTTGGGGCCTATACGCAGACACATCCTGCGGCACCTTCATACGAGATCCCCATTGGCATCGTGATCCGTCAGCATTCCAGCCATGGCATCATCTACGTCACCATTCAACCGATCCATTCTTTTGGCCTAGGTGCGGCCAATCAGGTGTTGGGCATGAACTCCGTTGCTGGTGATCCAGAATATAAGAATATTCTGGGCACCACAGGACGTTTGACTGCGACACATTCAGCCGGTGCTATCACGTTTGATATCGTGCCGACCTCCGTCACGCTCCAAGGCAATCAGTTCAATAACGCGAATCAGCTCATTCAGGCTGATGGCGCCGGTTTGGTTCCAAATGCGGACTTGGATTCATCCTCTGTGACAAAACTTGGACCATCCATAGACTCTAGCGAGCTCCCAGCAGACGGATATGCGGCGACCTACCTCAACGCCTCCGGGGATACGGTGACCGGACAGCTCAAGGTGTCTAGCAATCCGCTGATCGTGGACGGCGTGGGTGGGGTATTCCGTGTTGGCCCCGTGACCTCAAGCAACAACGGCGCGACCATCCTTCAATCAACCACTACAGACGCACTCAATCCGATCTTAGATATCCGATCGTTTAACGGGACGCGCCGATGGAGATTCCTCGAAAGCGGGAATGTATTCTACGGTGGGAACGTGGTGAATTTAAATGCCAATACAGCGGATGCAGCAGACACCGGCGATTTTACTTTGTCCGGTGGCGGCGGATCGGGCGGGGATCCCAACCGCGGAGCCTATGTTACGGCTGGCGGCAACGAGAACGCTAACTCTTCTATCGCGGGCCACCTGATCCTCGCGGCTGGCGCCGGCAGCGCATCGGATGGGAGTATCCGCATGCGGGCTCCAGGCGCTCCGTCCGGTGAGGCCGGCAGGATCACCTATGCCGGTAAGTTCGGAATCGGCACCACAAGCCCGGATGCCGATTTGGATGTCAAGAGCAGCACATCATCAGGCGGATATGTCATTCGGGCTTCAAGCCAGAGCGGAAGCGCCATGTGGACTGTGCTTGGGAACGGACATGTTGAAACCAGCACGGCTGGCGCAGCAGCTCCAGCTCTTGCGTCTTGCGGGACTGGCCCGACAAGTAGCGGCAATGATGTGGCCGGCAAGATCACTCTCGGGACTGGCGGCGCCACGGGCTGCGTCCTGACATTCAATTCGCCGTGGACCAACCCACCGGCCTGCGTAGTCACCAATGAGACTACCGCGAACTTGTTCCGTGCTACTTCCACAAAGACGCAAGTCACGTTTTCCGGCACCGGCCTAGGGGGCGATGTGCTGGCCTATCTCTGTCTTGGATATAGGTGAGTGAAAAATGAGCCTAGACGACAAGCTGGATAGGCTTCTTGAGGCGGTTGCACGTCTTGAACCGACCGTTACAGATACCAAGACAGCTGTCCATGAGACCCAGCGCTCCATTCGGAACATTGAGATTAAGAACGCCCAGCAAGACGAGCGAATCAAAAACATGGAGGGGGACCTGGACGGATTAGGTCAGAAACTGAGAGGACATGCTTCTGACAGATCCCTTCACGATTCTGCCGCAGTTCGCCCCCCCAACGCTATCATAGAGCATTGGAAACTTTTTGTGGCGGCCTGCGGACTTGTTGTCACCATCATAGGGCTGGTTATGAAATTCTCATGATATCCGATCTTTTACGGACGGCATGTGATGAGGCGGTGCAAGACGAAAAATTAGCCCCGCAGGATGGCAAAACCTTTTGCAATTTGGGTGTCCAAGTTATCGCAGAGCGCATAGGTTATGGCGAATTTCTAGGGATGCTTGCCAATCAGATTGTGGATCATTTAGAGCGTTCTGGAGACTTTGAAGATGTGGGGCCATTGCTGGCAACCAAAAAGGCCAACTCCGGGGTATTGGTCATAGCCGCATTGAGAGGCAAGCCGCATGGCCACGTTGCAGTAGTCTATCCGTCTGGGGTCACATATTCTGGGAAGTGGAAAAAGGAGTGTCCCGTGGTTGCCAACGTGGGGAAGCGCAATGGAATCATGGGAGCGAATTACGCTTTTGACTCTGAGCCCAGCTATCATGCCAGGATGGCTTGAACGATGGATCAGACGCGGTTTCTGGTTCAGTTTCAAAATAGTCTTGGGCGGTGGAAACGCTGGAGACAAGGAACAGGAACGATGCTTGGATTGCGGCATAATCCGATTGGAACATGCCAGCAAGGCACATCCTTTCCGCAACGCTAAAACCTGGGAGGCATGACATGAAACTTGGATGGCTGGACTACTTCAAGCTGTTGATGCGCGGTAAGCCGGTCTTGCAGGAGGCTATCAAACAGGGCGCCGATACCAAGGCCGCTCTGGATAAATCCTCTTGGAAATCGACCGAGTTCTGGAAGGCCGCCCTTACCGGACTGGGTGCTGTCGCGGCCCAGGCTTCCGGGCTCATCCCGCCACCCTACGGCGCTATCGTTATGGCGGCATCCTCGGCCGTCTATGCTTTAAGCCGCGGGCTGGCCAAGCATTCCGATCCGCTGGGCGGCATCAAGCCCGGGGCCTCAACAACCGAGTTTTGGGGGAATCTAACTTCCAGTCTGGGGGCGGTACTCATGGCCACTTCAGGCGCAGTAGCCCCTGAGACAGCGGCGGTGCTTGTTGCCGTATCCAACAGCGCCTATGAGCTCTCCCGTGGCCTAGCCAAGGGTGGGGCCCAGCCCGAAGCCCTGGAGGGGCCAAAGCCGGCGCAATCGTGAAAATTGGTGCCAAAGAGGTTATCCGGGAGCGAGTCCCAGATCATCAAGGCGTGGGGCGGCATGATCCTGGCGGCTATTGTGCTATACCCGCGCCGCGCCCAGAGGCTTTGGGATCTTCTTTGGGAGACTACCCGGTTGCGGCCAAAGAAGCCGCGAGGGGAACGCTACGGTAAAATATGGCGATTAGCGCAAGGCTCGAAGCGAAGCTACGATTCTCCCGCCTAGGGCCGTGGCTTCTTGGGATTGACCAGAAGAGCGCTGCTTATGCCTTGCCGCCAGGGAAAATCCGCGACGGCCAGAACCTACTTCTGGATGAAACCCCAGGACTAGCCCAGAAGCGTAACGGCTCCAGGCAAATATCCACTTTGCCATCTGGCCTGCCGGCACGGGATGGGCATGTGTTCATCAAGATCGACGGCTCAATCTTCCTGCTAGCTTCCGACGGCGTTAGTCTCTACTCCACTTCGGATCCAAGCGTACAGTCTGCCTGGACGCTCCGAAGAACAGGCCTTGACACTGACGGTTTCTTGGAGTTCGAGACCGCAGAGGACAAGGCGTGGATGAGCAACGGGATAGACCCTATAATGTCCTGGGATGGGACTATCCTGTTTGTCTATGACAGGGAAAAAACGGTCACGATCGACAATGTTGCCATCACGGCTACCACTGTCAGAAACGCTCAACTGACGGAAGCCGATGATTTCTGGAACGGGCAGAAGCTGGTATTCACCACTGGCGCCAACACTGGTACGGTAGTCACCGTTACTGATTTCGATGCGGCTACGGACACGATCACTTTCGCGCCTACCCTAAGCGGAGCTACGGCTGTCACAGATCGCTTCAAGGTTGGTCTCATCATCCCGAAAGGCCGGGCCGTGCGGTTCTGGGACGGCCATCTTTGGGTAGGAGGCACGACTGACAACCCGAGTGAGCTCAGGTTTCACCAACTCACCGATCCCAACACCGGAGCAGACATCGGTATAGATCACCCCCTAGCCTGGCCTTCCAGAAACCAGTTAGACGTTTATTCATCGGACGGCGACCGCCTCTGGGGGATATCGCCCATCTTGCGCGACCGCATCATGCCGCACAAGGCAACCGGGGTGTTCCGCATAGAGCGCGACCCTCTTACGCTTTATCGCATCGAAAGCGTAGACCGTTCGGTAGGATCCCGGTTTCCTAGGTCCTGGCAAGAGAAGAAGGGACTTCTCTATTTCTTTGGGCAGGACAAGGACGGACTCCCTGAGATATACAAAACCGATGCCGTCAGCGTTGTCCCAGTTGATCCAGCGCATGGCATAGATCCAACCCTGCGCTCCCTACGTCAGCCGAATTTCCTTTTCCGCTCTTTGTCCTTCTCAGCCAAGCCCGACTTCGACGCCGGCATACTGTCAACCTTCCTGGAGACCACGGATGCTAGGCTCAGGCCGCAAGTATTCGATACCGCAGTAGATTGGCAAGGTCCAGGGCTTCAAGCGGGCCTCAACATCGACATAGAGACCAACCCAGGGAAAGCTGTGGTACTAGGAAAACCAGTTTGGGAAGTGCGCTACGAAGCTGATGCCCCGCCTGAGAGTTCAAGCCCATCATGGCAAGCAAGTGCATCCGGGCAGGTAACAGCCTCAAATGCGGCCGGGATATTGACGATAACGGCTGGGCCCGCCACTGGAGGATTCAGGCAATACAGCAGGACCGATGATCCCGAATCGACCAAAGACACATTCCTGACTGTCCGGGCCAGGAAGAGCTATTTCTTCGGCATAGCGAATGGGAATAAAGGCGTTATGGTAACATCGGCTACCAATGCTCCCACAGTAATCAGAGTGATTGGAGAATCCTCCAACGATATAACCGTCAGTTCCGATGTAAACGATTTCCGTACATTCCATC